>ERZ777305.244-NODE-244-length-93504-cov-78.089953_pt1 | contig 93504 bp, 67 predicted proteins | sample MGYA00374965_ERZ777305 | MGnify/ENA primary metagenome ERZ777305 (study PRJEB29328, sample SAMD00013331) | mouse gut metagenome | study: EMG produced TPA metagenomics assembly of the Metagenome analysis of fecal microbiota from mouse which was promoted... | reverse complement strand
GGGTAAGTTGAAATATCAGCTATAAGATTATGACTGAAGAGAATTTAAACAGGCTCTAATAATAGGCAATAAAGAAAGTCTAATCAGGCAACAAAACCAATCCGATTAGTATCGTGACGGGAAATGGTTCACTTTTGGTGCGTTTGTCCTGTCCGGCAACTACACCTGACTATACGTAAGGTTTAAGTAATCCGCCGAAAAACTGAAATATTTCTCCCTAAAGCGATGTTTATATGCTAAATTGTTATAATTTTGCAGCCAAATCTCTTCTATTCGACAGCGGATAGAGAGCAATTCAATATTCACAATTTAACACAAGAAAAAGATGAAAGTAGCTATTGTTGGCGTAAGCGGAGCCGTGGGACAGGAATTCCTGCGCGTGCTCGATGAAAGAAACTTCCCGTTGGACGAGTTAGTTTTGTTCGGTTCTAAACGTAGTGCCGGAACAACTTATACTTTCCGCGGTAAACAGATCGAGGTGAAACTCTTACAACACAACGATGACTTTAAAGGGGTAGACATTGCTTTCACTTCTGCCGGTGCGGGAACATCCAAGGAGTTCGAGAAAACAATCACCAAGTATGGTGCTGTGATGATTGACAACTCCAGCGCATTCCGTATGGATGCCGATGTGCCTTTGGTAGTGCCTGAAGTAAATGCCGAAGACGCATTGGAGCGTCCGCGTGGCGTGATTGCCAACCCGAATTGTACGACTATCCAGATGGTAGTCGCACTGAAAGCCATCGAAAAGCTTTCTCATATAAAAACCGTGCACGTGTCTACCTATCAGGCAGCAAGCGGCGCAGGTGCCGCTGCTATGGACGAATTGTACGAACAATATCGTCAGGTATTGGCAAACGAGCCTGTGACTGTAGAGAAGTTTGCCTATCAGTTGGCTTTCAACCTGATTCCGCAGATTGATGTATTTACAGAAAACGGTTATACGAAAGAGGAAATGAAAATGTATAATGAAACACGTAAAATCATGCATTCTGACGTAAAGGTTAGTGCAACTTGTGTACGTGTTCCTGCATTACGCGCCCACTCGGAAAGTATCTGGATAGAAACAGAACGTCCGATTTCCGTAGAAGAGGCCCGCGAAGCGTTCGCTAATGGCGAAGGACTGGTTCTTCAGGACAACCCTGCTGAGAAAGAATATCCGATGCCGTTGTTCCTGGCAGGTAAAGACCCGGTTTACGTAGGACGTATCCGCAAAGACCTGACGAACGAGAACGGACTGACTTTCTGGATTGTAGGCGACCAGATCAAGAAAGGCGCCGCACTGAACGCCGTTCAGATTGCCGAATATCTGATAAAAGTAAAAAACATCTAGACTTCAAGAGAAGCATATAAATAAAACAAAATAAGTGACCGGCTTGCTATACGACAATCGTCGTAATGCAAGTCGGTCACTATTTTTATATACCTATTTATTATATCACAAACCATTTTTCGATTAACAGGCGAAAATCCCCATCACCACATATAGGTATCAAATGTCCAAAAATAGTCATTTATTGCGATTGCCCTGCATTATATATTTAGAGAACTTTGCACAAAATTTGTATATGGGACATTTTCGACTAAACATAGCGTTCTTTGGGCTTCTCTTTTGTATTGTATTTAAAGCCACAGCCAACCCGGGTACGTATACAATCTCTGGTCGTATCACCGAAGAAAAGACAAACACTCCATTACCGGGAGCATCCATCATTATCAAAGGTACCTATTTGTGGGCTGTATCCAATCAGAACGGAGATTTCACAATACAAGGAGTTCAGGAAGGAAAATGTAATCTGGAGGTTTCCTTTCTCGGTTACGTCACAACAACAATTCGGGTTGATATCCGCAGCAACGTCAAAGGTCTAACGATACAACTCAAAGAAAATACCCTTGCGCTAGATGATGTAGTTATAACAGCACAAGCTCCCAAAAGTGAGTTGAATACGACTCTCATCATTGGAAGCAATGCTTTGGAACACCTTCAAGTATCTAACGTCAGCGACATATCCGCCCTTCTTCCGGGAGGAAAGACGAAAGTCCCGGATCTGACTACCAATAATGTATTTTCACTAAGAGACGGAGGTTCAACCGTTGGCAACGCCACTTTCGGAACAGCAGTAGCTGTAGACGGTATACGCATGGGAAATAATGCATCTTTCGGTAATATGAGCGGAATAGATACACGCAGTATTGCCGTTACCAATATAGAATCGGTAGAAGTCATAACAGGTGTACCTTCAGCAGAGTATGGAGATTTGAACAGTGGCATGATCAATATCCGGACAAAAAAAGGTAAAACACCTTGGGAGATCTTATTGGCCATTAATCCCCGCACAGAACAGTTTTCATTTTCAAAAGGACTGGCTTTGGGAAATGACAAAGGTACCGTTAATATCAGTGGCGAGTGGACAAAAGCCACCCGGAAATTATCATCACCCTACACTTCCTACACACGAAGAGGATTCTCTGCAAACTATAATAATACATTCCGGAACATTTTCAGATTTAATATCGGTTTCACTGGAAACATCGGAGGTATGAACACCAAGGATGATCCCGATGCCTATACCGGAGAATATACAAAAGTAAGGGATAACGTGTTCCGGGCAAACACATCATTCAGCTGGTTGCTCAACAAGTCATGGATTACCAATCTGAAATTTGACGCATCCCTCCATTACAATGATAATAAGTCACACGCACATACTCCCTACACGTATGCGTCCGAACAACCGGCTGTACATGCTGAACAGGAAGGTTATTTCCTTGCCGATAAACTGCCTTATTCGTATTTCGCCGACCAAATTATAGATTCAAAAGAACTGGATTATGCCGCTTCCCTAAAATACGAGTGGAACCGACATTTAAAAAAGGTGAACAGCAATCTGATAGCAGGAATTCAGTGGAAATCAACAGGTAACATAGGAGAAGGGGAATACTACCAAAACCCGTCATTAGCTCCTAACGGATATCGCCCGCGTCCGTACACTGCTTATCCGTATATGCATAATGTTTCACTTTATGCTGAAGAGAATCTGACAGTACCTCTCGGAAGCACTACACTAAGACTCATGGCAGGTATACGCTGGGAAAAGATTTTCATCAGTGGAACAGAATATAAAAACCTGAATACGTTTTCACCACGTTTCAATGCCAAATGGCAGTTGAACCGGAATATATCAATCCGTGGTGGATGGGGAGTTACCGAGAAACTGCCGTCTTATTACATTCTCTATCCCAGACAGGAGTATCGTGACATACAAACTTTTGGTGTTTCTTATAACAATAACGAATCATCCTACGTCTATTACAGCCAACCATACGTGCTCTTACATAATAAAAACTTGCGTTGGCAACGGAATCAAAACGCAGAATTGGGAGTCGATATCGAAATCGCAAAGACCAAGATATCATTGGTTGGTTATTTCAACCGTACTAAAAATCCTTATAAATACACCAATGCCTATACTCCGTTTTCTTATGATGTCCTGCAATTACCGGACGGATTCAGCATGCCTGCCAATCCGCAAATTAACGTAAACAACCAAACAGGAATGGTGTATATACGCGGAAATGAATCGGAGAAGTGGGTACCTATGGACGTAAAAGTAACGAACCGTACTTTTGTCAATTCCGTTTCACCGGACAACGGACCGGATATCAATCGCCGGGGAGTGGAAATGATTGTCGATTTTCCCGAAATAACTCCTATTCGTACACAATTGAGACTGGATGCCAGCTATGATTATATGAAATATATAGATAATTCGTTGTCTTACTACTATCAAACAGGGTGGTCACATACCGGTATCCCAAATCGTTCCTACCAATATGTAGGTATCTATGCCAACGGAGATAATTCATCGACAACAGCTAACGGCAAACGTACTCATTCTCTGGACGCCAATATAACGGCAATAACCCGTATCCCCAAAGCCAGATTGATTATATCATTCCGGCTGGAGGCCTCTCTATTAAAACGGTCACAGAACCTGTCCGAATACAACGGTAAAGAATATGCTTTCAACGTAAGTGATAATAGTAATGCGGGAACAGGAGGTAGTATTTATGACGGCAATTCGTATACAGCGATTTATCCGGTAGCATACCTTGATCTCAATAATGAGATACGCCCTTTTACCGAAAAAGAAGCCCAGAATTCCGCATTCGCAAACCTGATACGCAAATCGGGCAATGCCTATACGTTCGCGGCGGATGGATACGATCCCTATTTCTCCGCCAATATCAATATAACCAAAGAAATAGGCGATCATGTCTCGCTCGCTCTCAATGCGATCAACTTCACGAATTCACGGAAGTATGTAACCTCTTACGCAACAGGAGTAAGCGCCATTTTTACTCCGGATTTTTACTATGGATTAACTTGCCGCATAAAATTCTAGAACAATGAAGCAACTAGCATACATATTATTACTGATGACATTCTTCACCACAGGAAGTTGTACAGACATTGACAAGGACAACCCTTACGATAACCAACTGCATACGCTTCAAGTAAATGCAGTATATCCGGACGAATACTCAGATTATCTCCGAGAAGGAGTTACCGTAAAAATCGAAGATATAGACCGGGGGAATTCGTATACGTCAAAAACAGATAAAAACGGAACAGTCCGTTTCAGCCTGACCAAAGGCATATACCGCATTCAGATAAGTGATAAAGCGGAGCAGGATATCTTCAACGGATTGGCAGACAAGGTGAAATTTGTGAATGGAGACCTCGCCCTCAATCTCCCACTGGTGCACTCCAGGTCCGGTGACATTGTTATCAAGGAGATTTATTGCGGGGGATGCACCAAGCTACCGTTTGAAGGCAACTATCAGTCAGACAAATACATGATTCTACACAACAACACCTCCGAGACACAATATCTCGATGGTTTATGCTTCGGCTCACTCGATCCTTATAACTCGCAGGCAACCAATGTATGGGTAACACAGGATGAATCAACTGGAGCTACCATATTTCCTGACTTTTTACCTGTGGCACAGTGTGTCTGGCAGTTCGGAGGTACGGGACAGACATTCCCTTTGGCTCCTGGCGAAGATGCCGTAGTTGTTATCTGCGGAGCTATCGACCACGCAGCGCAATACCCCCAATCGGTCAATCTGAACAAACCCGGATATTTCGTTTGTTATAATCCCGTATATTTCTGGAATACATTGTATCACCCCGCACCGGGCGACCAGATAACGCCAGACCATTATCTGAATGTTGTGATAAAAACAGGACAGGCAAATGCTTATACTTTCTCTGTATTTTCTCCTGCCACTGTCTTGTTTAAGGCAAAAGACACTACCATACAAGATTTTGTATCGCAGGCAGACAATGTTATTCAAAAACCCGGAAGCACAGTAGACAGGATTGTTAAAGTACCGGTCGACTGGGTATTAGACGCAGTAGAAATATACTATGGAGGTTCCTCCAATAATATGAAACGTATGCCGCCTTCTGTCGATGCGGGTTATGTTACTCAAAGTGCGCTATATGACGGACGAACCCTGTACCGCCATACCGATGAAGAAGCCTCTCGTGAAGCAGGCTATGAAATACTGGAAGATACCAACAACTCTTCCTCGGACTTTTATGAAAGAGAAAAACAATCCCTGCATGAATAATATGAAACGAATATATATAACTTGTCTTTTCTTGTACGTGGCATCCACAGTCTCGGCACAATCTTACGATCTTGTGGAACGGCGTAATCCTTGGAATGCCGGAGCAAACGTTACCGGAATAATGGTGGACAGTACCACCGTTTCCTATGCTGAACTATATGGCAGGAATAATCATGGCGATTTCCACAATTATTACGAAGCCGACAAGTTATGGAACGCAGGTGCAATAGCAAAGTCTATCACACATCTAAAAAGCTATTCTCTGACAGGTTCATTTTCGTTTGATCACACTTCCGGTAGAAATATGAGTGGTTCTATGTTCATTCATCCGGGATTCTACCCGGTAGACATACTGGAATTTACTCCCGGCCGGAAAGATTTACAGACTTATGCTTTCATGGGAGGTATAGCCAAAGACATTGCCCCCTGTTGGCGTATAGGCGGAAAAATAGACTTTACCTCCGCCAACTACTCGAAACGTAAAGATCTGCGGCATACCAATTATAGACTAGACTTAAAAGTAGCTCCAAGTATAATGTATCATTCGGATGACTATGCCATAGGATTCTCTTACATTTTTGGCAAGAACAGTGAATCGGTCAAAGCAGAAGAAATCGGCACCGCTGCTACATCGTACTATGCCTTCTTGGACAAAGGACTAATGTACGGTGCGTATGAGACATGGGAAGGCAGCGGAATTCATCTGAATGAATCGGGTATGAATGGATTTCCTATTAAAGAACTATCTCACGGAGCAGCCGCTCAATTCCAATGGAAGGCTTTTTATGTAGATGTGGAATACAGCCATTCATCAGGTTCGGCTGGAGAAAAGGAAAGCATCTGGTTCAAATTCCCGGCCAATCGGGTCACTTCACACTTGAGCTATCGTTTCTCAAAAGGAAATGCAGCACACTTCCTACGGTTAAATTTGACTTGGTCACGCCAATTTAATGATGAAAATGTATTAGGTCGGGAAACTTCCAACGGAATAACGACTACTCATGTTTATGGTTCTAACCGCATTTTTGAAAGAAGTGTCTTTTCTGTCCAATCCGAATATGAGTTCATAGCCCCCCGGAGAGAACTACGCTTTGGCGCGAATGTGTCATCATTGAAAAGTCTGACTACACAGATGTTCCCCTACTCCGTTTCACAGACCATGACATGTAGGCGTATATACCTTGCCGGCACATTCCACACCAAACTGTTTGATCTGAAAACTTCCGGCATTTTCTCTGCCGGAGATTATACAGAGAAGAGTAAAACAGTTAAAACTGAATCAGAGCCGGGTGAACCTCCGTACCGATTGACAGAGTATTATAATCTACAGAACGAATACGCAACAGCCCCCCGACTAACGTTTGAAGTTGGACTCCGATACAAGTTTTATCGAGGAATCTATGCAGAAATCCAAGCCGAATATACACATGGTTTCAACCTTAAATACATAGCAGGAGCAAATCGGTGGAATGAAACCATCAAACTAGGATATATATTTTAAATGAATCAATATAATTATATAAATTAAATTTATCAGAACATGAAAAAGTACTTAATGTTTATGCTCGCAGCAGCACTCTTCGCATCTTGTAGTGATGATGACAAATTACCGAAAGAAGACGAAACACCAGGTGATACTAATTTTGAGGAACATGATGGATATTTCGTCTATTATGGAGAGACTTATAAAACAATCAAACTTGCTAACGGAACGACTTGGATGGCAGAGCCATTACGTTATGTGCCGGAAGGATATACGCCGTCAAGTGACCCGACAGCTGACGCTCATATTTGGTATCCGTATCAACTTACCGGAATTACAGATAAGGCCACTGCCGGTGGAGCGGAAGCCCTGACAGATGAAGCATCCATCAAAAAGTTAGGCTATCTTTATGACTTGTATGCAGCACTTGGCGGCAAAGAAGTAACAGAAGAAAATTGTTATGAATTTGAAGGTGCTCAAGGCATCTGTCCGGAAGGTTGGCACATCCCGACACGCTTGGAATTCGTCGGACTCTGCGGACTTTCAAATAAAGCAGTAGGAGAAACCGGCAACATGACCAAAAATGACGCTCTTTTTTATGATGAGGCATATAGTGGAGGAAATATGAATAAATACAACGCTGCGGGCTGGAATTATGTTTTATCAGGTGTGAGAATGCAAAGTACTTTTGCTGCTACACCTACATACCAGTTAACAACGTTCTATTCAGGTAATACAACATCAGAAACTTTAGAAAAATATAAAGGACAACCGGCTTTGACATATATTATGTCTTCTACCTGTTACGCACCACTTTATCTAGACAAGACAGATCCAACAAAACTAACCAATATCCAGTTCTTCGCCCAAATGACAACATTTACAAAAAGCTATCCCGAAGGACGCATCAACGTTCCTTATATCAGCATTAAATCAGGTCAGCAACTCCGTTGTGTAAAGGACCAAGCCGTCAACTAAAAGGCTAATATGTATTATATGCCGTGAAACAAAGTGTATCACGGCATGATACTAAAAATTTTAAGCAGGGGCGAAACGCCACGCCTATAAGGCGAACTATTATAAGCTATAAACAAACGAAAAACTGATTACAAACTATATAAAAACGAAGCAATAATAATGAAAACAAAAAAGTTAACAATCGCAATTGCCCTTATGGCAATAACCTTTATCGGAACTTCATGTGGTAACAAACAACAGAAAAGCGCATCAGAAGCGACAACAGAACAGTCTGCATCTTCCGCTTTGGAAATCGATTCTCTCCTTGCCAATGCCGAAAACCTTGCAGGGCAAGAAGTTACCATTGAAGGCGTTTGCACACATACCTGCAAACATGGTGCAAAGAAAATCTTCCTGATGGGTAGTGACGATACACAAGTGATCCGTGTAGAAGCCGGAACATTGGGAGCCTTCGATCCTAAATGTGTAAACTCTATCGTTCGTGTTACCGGAACATTAAAAGAACAACGCATCGACGAAGCCTACCTCCAAAACTGGGAAGCGCAACTGAAAGCACAGGCTGCCGAGAAACACGGAACAAACGAAGCCGGATGCGACTCTGAAAAGAAAGCACGCGGCGAAACGGCTAACAGCCCCGAAGCCCGCATCGCAGACTTCCGCGCAAAAATAGCCGACCGCAAGGCAGAAACGGGAAAAGAGTATTTATCTTTCTATTTTATGGAAGCTAATTCGTATGAAGTGGAGTAGTAACATCCGTAAATGGAGTCGGCTCATACACCGTGACCTGTCATTTTTCTTTTCCGGAATGGTATTGATATATGCCATTTCCGGAATTGTAATGAATCACCGTGACACGATTAATCCGAACTTCTCCATCACACGGAAAGAATATAAAATAGCGGAAAAGCTACCGGACAAAGCTGGAATGAGTAAAGAGAAAGTACTTACTCTACTGGAACCGTTAGGAGAAACCGGCAACTATACCAAATATTACTTCCCGAAAACGGATGTAATGAAAGTCTTCCTGAAAGGCGGTTCCAACCTCCTGGTAAACGTGAAGACAGGAGAAGCGGTATATGAATCCGTCACCCGTCGCCCGCTTATCGGAGCAATGTCCCGTTTACATTACAATCCGGGACAATGGTGGACTTACTTCGCGGATATTTTCGCTATCGCCCTTATTATCATTACTCTCTCCGGCATCATCATGCTGAAAGGGAACAAGGGCATTATCGGCAGAGGGGGAATAGAAATCATTGTCGGAATCTTGATTCCCATTCTTTTCCTTTTCTTCTTTTGAATCGAAATACCAGATAAAATCAAATGGAACAAATTATCGAATGTAACAACCTGACGCACTACTATGGCAAACGGTTGATTTACGAAAACCTTAGTTTCACAGTACCTAAAGGACGTATCCTGGGACTATTGGGAAAGAACGGTACGGGCAAAACCACCACTATCAATATCTTGAGCGGTTACCTGAAACCCCGTTCAGGGGAATGCCGCATCTTCGGACAGGAGATACAAACAATAGCACCGGCTCTGCGCCGCAATATCGGACTGCTCATCGAAGGTCATGTGCAATACCAATTCATGACCATCACCGAAATAGAAAAATTCTACGCAGCCTTCTACCCCGGCCAGTGGAAAAAAGAAGCGTACTACGAACTGATGAATAAACTGAAAGTAGCTCCCGGACAACGTATCTCACGTATGTCCTGCGGACAGCGCTCTCAAGTAGCTCTCGGACTTATCCTTGCACAAAATCCGGAACTTCTGGTACTGGACGACTTCTCACTCGGACTCGATCCCGGCTACCGCCGCCTGTTTGTCGACTATCTCCGCGACTACGCCCGCTCGGAAGGAAAAACCGTCTTTCTGACTTCACATATCATTCAGGATATGGAACGTCTCGTTGACGACTGCATTATTATGGACTACGGAAAGATACTGATTCAGAAACCAATCGCCGAATTACTGGAAAAAGGACGTCGCTACACCTTCACTATACCCGAAGGTTATGAACTTCCTGCATCGGATGATTTCTACCATCCTTCTGTCATGCGGAACCAGTTGGAGACTTTCTCCTTCCTGCAACCGGCAGAAACAGAAGCTAAACTGAAATCAATGTCAGTGCCCTACAGAGACTTGCACTGTGAACAAGTGAATTTGGAAGACGCCTTTATCGGCCTCACCGGGAAATACTGATTAAATTAAGAATAAGAATTGGCAACTCGTAACCCATAAATCATCATTCATAAATCATAAATCCTCAAGAATGTACGCTATATTTTATAAAGAATGGATAAAGACACGGTGGTATTTTCTGCTTGCCGTGGTCGCCACACTTGGTTTTACAGGCTACTGTATGCTCCGCATCAACCGGGTGGTAGAAATGAAAGGGGCTGCCCATGTATGGGAAGTCATGCTGCAACGGGATGTCATCTTCATTGATATGTTGCAATATATCCCTCTGATTGCCGGAATCCTGATGGCAATCGTGCAGTTTGTCCCTGAGATGCAACGCAAATGTTTGAAGCTGACTCTCCACCTGCCTTATCCGGAACTGAAAATGACAGGCAATATGTTACTCTCCGGACTCATATTGCTTCTTGTCTGCTTCGCTTCCAATTTCCTGTTGATGGAGATCTATCTAAACGGAATACTTGCTCATGAACTCAAAAACCATATACTGCTAACCGCTTTAACGTGGTATCTCGCCGGCATCTCCGGCTATCTGCTCGTCGCATGGATTTGCCTCGAACCGGCATGGAAACGCCGTATCCTGAATCTCATTATCGCAGTATTGTTACTCCGAATCTTCTTCCTGTCGCCTACACCGGAAGCATACAACAAGTTTCTCCCTTATTTAGTGGTCTATACTTTGTTGACAGCCTCTTTCTCGTGGCTCTCTATCGTACGGTTCAAAGCTGGAAAACAGGATTAACCAATAAAAATAAAAGATTAAATATTAAAAGATTGAGAAATGAGACGTTTCAGTACCATACTATTATATGTAACCATCGCTTTTCTGCTGCTTTGGCAGTTGCCTTGGTGTTACAATTTCTTTATCGTAAAGCCGGAAAAGACTCCCTTTACCCTGTATAGTTTCGTAATTGGCGATTTCGCCCAGATGGGACAAGAAGAAGGGAAAGGAACCGTGCGCCGTGACCTTGCAGGAAACATTTATTCGGAAGCTGCTTTCGACAGCATCCTGCCTATGTTTTATTTCCGCCAGTTGATGTCTGATGAGCGTTTTCCGGATACCATTCAAGGAATCGCAGTGACTCCCAAAATGGTGCAGACGGAAAACTTCAACTTCCGTAGTGTACCTTCGGATATAAACACGCCTTCTATCAGACTTTACCCGCTGATGGAATCTATGTCAGGACGTGTAGACCTGAAAATGCCGGATGACGTATTCCGTATCACCTCCAAAAGGATCGAATTTATCGACATGGCTACCAACAGCGTGAAGGAAGATAAAAGCCTTCAGTTTACCGAAGCTATGACTAAGAAGGATTTTCGTTTTCCGGCAACGGAGATCGTAGGAAATCCGACGGTAAAAAAGGAGTATGACGAAGGTTATCTTCTGTTGGACACAGACCGTCGTCTGTTTCATCTGAAACAGGTGAAAGGACGCCCGTATGTCCGTGCCATCACCTTGCCTGAAGGCCTGACATTAGAACATCTGTATCTGACCGAGTTCAGAAACAAAAAGACACTTGCTTTTATGACCGATGTCAACAACGCTTTCTATGTGTTGCAGAACCGGACATATGAAATCGTAAAAACTGGGATTCCGGCATTTGATCCAAAAACAGATGCGCTCACCATCATCGGTAATATGTTCGACTGGACAGTCCGCGTGACAACTCCGGCTTCAGACAATTATTACGCATTGGATGCCAACGATTATTCGTTGATAAAGAAGTTGGAGAACAAATCGAACGTTCATTCCATGCCAGGTATTACGTTCACATCTTACACTGATAAATATGTAATGCCACGCTTCGAATAATGTCTCAATATTGAATGTAACATCAGTGAGGGGTTATCAAAAGTCAATAAATCAGATATGACTTTTGATAACCCCTCACTGTTTCCTTTCCACGCATTTACAAAAAAACAAAAGGATTTACAATTATTTCTTCAATAAATATGGTCTTTTTCCAACAAAAAAGTCTACCTTTGTCAACTCATTCAACTATTAAAACCGCAATTGCTTCTGCATTATACACAAACAAATACGGTAAAACGAAAAAACTCAAATTAAAAAACGTATGAGAATTTACAAAGCACTTCTCCTCTCAAGTCTTTTCATGACTCTGATTTATAGTTGTTCACTCCCTGCCGATGACGAAGAAAAGGAAACCTATCTAGAAGAGGAAGATAATGCCACCGCAGAACTCCCCTGGGAAGGAGAAACGGATAAATTCACTATCAATGCCAAAGAAGGAGTGCGTCTGGATGCTCCACAAGAAGAGGGTGGAACTGCATTTATTACCTTCCCGTCCACTACCGTAAGAAATACCCGTTGGGAATTTGGAGTTCATCTCACCTTCAATCCATCTGCTAATAATTACGCACGGTTTTATTTAGCATCCTCTTCCAATATACTGTCCGGCAATTTGAACGGTTATTATGTACAAATAGGTGGAGCCAAAGACAATGTAGCACTTTACCGTCAGAATGGTGAGCAACGGAAACTATTAGCTTCGGGAAGAGAATTGATGAAAGGAGATAATTCACCGAAACTATACATAAAAACAGAATGTGACAACAACGGTTACTGGACTTTCTGGACACGATTGGAATCAGAGAATGAGTACACCAAAGAGAAGCAGGTAAAAGACACCGATATACAAAGCTCTGCCTGCTCAGGTATATATTGTGTCTATACAAAAACTCGCAGCCAAGGATTCACATTTCATCATGTGCAGTTATCGAACGATGTGGAAACAACGACAAAACCCGACGGGACACCGGATACCCCCGTAGACCCTGCCCCCGTTCCGCCTGATTATCCGGCAGAAGTAAAAGGGATTTTATTGTTCAACGAAGTAATGTATGATAATGCAACAGACGGGGCAGAATATATAGAACTCTATAACCCGTCCGGTTCTGCCGTCTCTGTCCCGTCATTAAAGCTTATGAGATATGTAGATGCAGGGGCGAACACCACAACCACCAAGTCTACTGTTATCCTGCAACAGACGGACGGCAATCTGGAAATAAGCGTTCCCCCTTACGGTTATATATGCCTTACGAAATCAGCCGCTACCCTTATCAGAAAGCACAAAGCTAACGAAGAAACAATCATAGAAATATCCAACTTCCCCAAACTGACTAATGAAGACAGTCATCTGGCCATAATGACTAACGAGGAAAAGTCACGGCTTATCGACAAATGCAGCTACTATGAATCCATGCACAGTTCGGGTGATAAAAGACATCAAGGCATATCTCTCGAAAAGGCTTCACCGGAATTACTTTCTTCAATCAAAAAAAACTGGAATTCTTCCAAAGCACTGACAGGAGGAACGCCGGGGATACCAAACTCACAAGAATAAGTTCACCATTATCAAACATTTGAGTTTGTTTCATTCCCACACTGTTTTGACTGAAACACACCTATTGAATGAAGGCAATCATATATTCGAGAAGAATGAAGAAGCCGACAACACTATTATCATCTTTATGAGCGATAACGGTGAATTTGTTTCGGAATCGTACCGGTGTGGCGGGGAGTGTGGAATAAATCCACACTCCCCGCCACACTTTCCACACATTCCCCATTGCTTTCCACATACACTCATCATCCTATTTCTTCATTATTTTATTATTTATCAACACTTTACAAACTCCTTATTTCCTTTGGCACGTACTTTGATCTTTATTAAGAGTTAATGTAAAAGCAATAACCGATTCCTTAACTCCAAAGAGAATTGAAAACATATGTCTAATTATCATTAAAGCAAACGATTATGAAGAAATTAGTATTAGTAGTAGCAATGTTTATGTTTGTTTGTGGTGGTTCATTCCTTGTTAAGGCTCAGAACTCCGCAGAAGCTGTGACAGCCCAAGCAAGAGTTAATGCCGCACTTATCGTTAATGATACAGTAGTGAAAGATACTGTAACCAAAGACGAACCTGTGAAAACGGAACTGAGTGCACCAACCGCTTTTGTCAATGATACAGTTGTCAATGACACTGCATCCAAAGACAAACCGGCTGAGCCTGTCAAGGAATAACCTTGCCAACAACAAGCAGGACATAGTCTGCCGAACAATAGTAAGCACACTACAAAAAAGCCATCCCTACTTCGTCTATTCCGGGGATGGCTTTTTTGTTCTTTCTATTCGTTTCTTATTCCACTGTCAATATCGGGTCGGCTTTCCACGTAGAAACCACACTTGCCGCTTCAGCTTCAAAGCTCTTGTCCGCTAAAGAAACAAATGTTTTAATATTTCCGTTTCCATTATTGAACAACCAGTTGGCAATCATACCTTCCGCTTCCTCATTCAGTATCTTGCCACTTTGGTCTGCAATCTGCTGTTCCGTCAATGCTTTCGTCCAGATACGGGCGTAACTGATAGCACCATTCAAGCGGCGTTTGCTGTCAGACTGACCGATGTAGAAGTTGGAAGTCAGGTTAATATTCTTCAAATCATCCGGTGTGCCACTTGTATATTGGAGCGTTTCCTTCACACCATTCACATACAAGGCAATCCGGTCACTGCCACTCTTGCTATCATCCAGAACCACGGCAACATCATACCACTTATTAGTCTCTATCTTAGTGGAGCCTTCATATCGGATTTTACCTTTATCGTCTGCTGCCAACTGAAGATAACGTGATTCCGTATCACTATCGCCCTTATGAACATCCACACGCAATAAGAAGTTTTTCTCGATTCCCATCACCGTATTAATCCGCGCATCACCGCTTCCATTCAACGACTCAATATTGAAACGAGCCTCAAACGTGATTGTGCTCACACTCTTCAGCGATTCGTCCGCCACCCCATTATACGTAAACGGTACATGGAAATAATTGCTGCTACCCAAGTTCGCCACTCTATCTGCCAGTACCACTGTTACAGTCAAAGATAATTCCTGGTCTGCCTGATCTTTGACAACCACTGTGGTGACACCTGCCTTCTTACCAATCAGATTGAAACGGGTATCATCCACCTGCTGAACACCGACTATCTCATCATCTTCCGCTGTAAGACTATAACCTCCGTTTCCTTTTTCTACAGTAATCATCACCCTGTTGTTCACACCGACTCTCGGAGTCAGGTTGGATACATCAATAGAGATAGGATTCACTGTTACTTGAACCGTAGCCTGCTTTCCCTTATGGTCAGTGAAAGTCACCATGGTATGTCCACTCTTCAACCCCGTCAATGTATAGAAAGGACGGAACACATCGGTATTGACCATGCCGACAATCGTTTCATCCCCCACCGTATAAGACAATTCATCATTGCTGGAGAAGTTTCCCATGCTGACAATCAACTGCTTTTCGTCCCCCACTTCCAACGTAACTTGAGATTCATTCACTTCCAGTTCAAAGACCCCTACATTGACCGAAATATTGGCAACCACTCCTTCACCATCCATCACTTCCACCGTAGTGGCTCCATTCTGCGAGCCGCTTCTCACCGTAACCACCTCACCGGAAACCGTAGCCGTTGCGATAGCAGTATTGAAACTCCTCACTGAGTAATTTCCGTTTCCAACCACTATATTCACTTTGGTCTCTTCATTCTGCCCAATACGTATCACCGGTTTATTCACTATCAATTCTATCAGGTCCTTGGCAATATTGTCATCGTCATCATCGTCACAACCGGCAACGGCAAACGACAATACCGATAAAAGCAACAGACACATATATGTATAGATTCGTTTCATCTGATTTTCTTTTTAAAGTTATACATTCCTATCGGTTTACCATCCCGGATTCTGCTCAATAGACGGTGTCTTCTGCAATTCGCTCTGCCGAATCGGGAACAGATAATGCTGAATGGAGAACGTACGTTCTTCCACACAGAAACGTTCCATTCTATATTTTACACCGTCTACAGTAATAGCACCATTCTCATCCTGCACCGGACGCATTCCGTTAATCATCCTTTGGCAACGGGGCAACGCTCCGTTGTTTGCCGCCCAGTATTTCTGCGTACGTTTTGAGTTGTCGCTGCCGCTGGATTTCCAAAGACTCTCTTTAGCCAATTCTTCTTTGCTCGTCGGTTCCAGATACAAACGGCAAGTCCAGGGACGTTTGCCTTCATAGAAGAGCTCCACACGACGTTCGCGCTGAATATATTCACGCATCAACTGCTGATTAGACTTAACTTCCGGTGGCATCGGTTTCATGAACGAACGTTCGCGGACGGTATTTACCAATTTATAAGCCTCATCCAAATCCTCTCCCAGCTCATTGCAAGCCTCCGCATAGATATAGATAAATTCAGGCAGACGCCAGATAGCAGGCGCATTGATGCTGAAGTTACCGGATTTGTTCCAGGACTCCTGCTGGAATTTGCGCAAGTAATATCCGGTAGTCGTCGCATTAGTTGCTCCTATCTTATCAGAACCGCTGGCAGTATTCAGTGTTTTCGATTCATTCTTATTGTTGCGGTAAGGAGCACCGTGATAGATAATATCCCGATAGAAACGTGGGTCACGAGTTCCCTTCACATACGGATTCGCATCATCATAACCGCCTTTGCGCGCTTCCGCCGAATATACAGGATAACCGTAATCACCTACGATATATTCATACTCGTCCACCTGTTCCTGTACAGGCTGCTGACGGGAACTTCCCTCGCGGCTGGGCGGATAAATATCTCCCTGCCAGGCCTGGTCCTTGCTCTTCGTCATAAAGAACACATACTCGTTGGCAAACGCATCCATATCATAGAACATATCCCACAGGCGGGCATACACACGGCTATCATTCAAGTTGCCGTCCGCCGGGTCTTTGAAATCATTTGCGTCATGTTTCATATAAAGAGAATAACGCTTTGTACCACCAACTTCAAAATCCAGTACAGCCTTAGCCGCTTCCTTCGCCCTTCTCCACCGGTTGATGTCATACGTATATTCATTCTCGAACACACGACGCAAGTTGTATCCATATTGGGAAGCCCCATTCCACAGCGGAGTCGCCACTATCCAGCGGACAAAGGAAATCAGTCCCAAGCAAGCACCCTTATCCACACGCCCGAAGTTTTCAGAGGTCTTCACGTATTTATTGGGCACCATACCATACGCAGTCTGTGCATCCGCAACAATTTTTTCCACCATCGTATGAACAGACTCCTTCTTGAAATCCATATTATCTCCGGCATGAACTACATAGTCAATATACGGAGCTTCTCCGTACATACGCAACAGCAACATATGGAAATAACCGCGCATGAAATACATTTCTCCGATACGGTTACGCAAGTCACCGTCCTGTTGAGGATTATCGGGCGTATTATACTTCGCCACATTTTCTATAATCAAGTTCGCCTTACGGATTCCTTCATACAAACTTTCCCAGTACTGACCGCAGCTACCCGGCAAGGAGTTCGGGTTCCAGGCACCGTTATTGAAGTTATTCGTAATATTCCCTTCTACGTTAGTACCTTCACATTCGTCCGTAATGGCACTGTTACTGAAGTGCTCGAAAAACACCAGCGGACGGTCGGCTTTCTTCGCCTTGGCATACACATCCGATACCAGTCCGTTTACTTTCTCATAACGGGCAAACACATCCGCTTCCGTAATGTTATCATCATCATCCCGGTCGAGGTAATCATTGCACGAAGCGAAAGACAACGTCAGAAGCGATAAAGCGATTGCTGAAAATCTATATAACTGTTTCATGTTTCTATACTGTTTTTAGAATGTAATATCAATACCGAAGTTGAATACCTTTTGAATCGGATACCAGGAAGCACCGTCACCGGACTTCGTTTCCGGGTCGATGTCCACATCACCCAGTTTATCAAAAGTCAACAGATTCAAGCCCTGCACATAGATACGTGCCTGCTGTACATGGAACTTACGCAACCAGTTAGGCGATACATTATAACCGATTTCCACATTCTTCAGACGAAGGTAGGAAGCGTCATACAGGAACAAGCTGCTGTTTCCATTCTTATTGTTATCATGCGTTCCGTAGTGCAAAGCCGGATATTTTGCCGTAGCAGCCGTTTCCGGTGTCCAACGGTCGAGATGCATCTTCTTCACACGCCCGATCTTATCTTGCTCGAACTGCGGGAAGTCAAATACAGCAGCCCCATTCAACAGGATAGATGTTTTGGTGGCTCCCTGCAACAATACACTAAAGTCGAAATTCTTATACTGGAATCCGAAAGGAATACCGAACATAAGCTCCGGGCTACGCGGATTTCCCATAGCCGTACGGTCTTCATCGTCAATCACCCCATTGCGATCCAAATCCTTGTAAACGACATCTCCCGGAATTAACTGCCCCCATGGCTGATAACCGATTTTATTCAAGCGGTCGGCCTCTTCCTGATCGGCCACAAAGTGGTCGAATACATAGACAAAGTTCTCATACAGGCGCTTGCCCGTTTCTTTACGCCAAGAGTTCTTACGGGCTACTTCCGCCTTATATTCCAGGCGGTTGCGGGAGAAGGTCAGATTCGGACGAATATAATAACGGAAATTCTTTCCTATCTTGTCGTTCCAGCTCAATTCGATGTCCACACCACGGTTGCTGACCTCACCCAAATTCTGTAAAGCCGCATCCTTACCTACAATGTCCGGATATCCCATGATACCGTCACTATTCATATCCGTAATAATATCGAACCGATATTCATAGAAAGCATCGACAGTCAATGCCAAACGCTGGTTCAAGGTAGTAAAGTCAATACCTACATTCAACTTGCGGGCTTTCTCCCAAGTCAGGCTTTCATTTGCCAGGTTTCCTTCGGAAGTACCACCCACGTTCGTTCCGAAATTATTGCCGAAATCATAGCTGCTACCACTACCGTAGAAAGCTAAATAAGGGAAACGGCTGCTCACGTTGTCACTACCTACCAAACCATAAGAAGCCCTTACCTTCAAGAAGTCGATCCAGGAAGCCTTCTTCATAAAAGACTCTTCCGAAATCACCCAGCCGATAGAACCTGCGGGGAAAAATCCGTAACGTTTGCCCGGAGCGAAGTTCTCGGAACCATTGTAACCGAAGTTGAACTCCATCAGGTACTTCTGATTATAATAATAGGCAAAACGTCCGGTGATACCCTGGCTATGATAAGCCAGTTCATTATTAACAGTACGGTTGCCACGGTTTGCCAGCAACATCGCTGTCAGTTCGTGACGGTCGTTGAACAAACGGTTGTAGTCCACACGTGCCTGTATATACGTTCGTCCGTCGGAAGCATTATGGCTGAATCCGTTGCCGATAGTCTGGTCGATGTCGTATTTATTACCTGTCTTGTAAGCACCGGTATAATGTCCGCCCGCCATATAGGCATCCGAACCTTCAATCGGCATAAACGTCGCATATTTCGGATATTCACGGTATCCGTCCTTATAAGTATCCAGCTTGCGGTTGATCCAGCGTCCTTCGGAAGCATCATAAGAAAACATCACTTCCGCTTTCAGCCCTTTTGTCAGGAATCCCATATCCAGGTTCATGGCAAAGCTACCGTTCAGATAGGTATTCTTCTCATTCAGATAACCGGTACGGCTCAGCTCACCTAATATATTATAGCGATAGATGTTGTCACCATACAGCATGCCCCGGGAGTTCTGCTGAATATATTCTTCATTCTGCGGATGCGAGTTCTCCTCTACCAAGATAGGCAGATACGGCGGTTGCGTAGCACAGATAGTCATCAGTCGCCCGGCAGTAGTACCCGGTGCATTACGGTCGGTAATACGGGCACCCAGGTCGAGACGTGTACTCAGATAGCGGTTAATATTAATGTCAATATTCGAACGGAAGTTGTAACGGGTAAATCTGGTCTGCGAATTATATTCACCGGCATTCGAATATTTGTAGTTACCGCCCTGTGAAAAATAATTAGCCAGCACATAGTAACGCACCTTGTCCGTACCTCCACGGATAGAAAGGCTGACATCTTCCTGCATACCCGGTTTGAAGGCGAAATCATAATAATCCCAGTCATACCCCAGCCCGTCGGAGTTGTCGCCTTTTGCACGGCGGAAGTTGTCGATAGCCTGTTGAGAGAAAAGATTCAGGCTGCTAATGTCTGCGCCTGTCATCTTGGCGTCATTCAGTCGCGCTTCATTATATAAGGTAGCATAATCGGCAGAGCCCAAATATTCGGGGAATCCGATAGGTTGGTTGATACCGACAGAGGCTTTCAGGTTTACAGTTGCTTTCTCGGCGGCCTTACCACGTTTGGTTGTGATCACGATTACACCGTTCGCGCCACGGATACCGTAAGCGGCAGTCGCGGAAGCATCCTTCAGAATAGTGAATGTTTCAATCTCGTCCGGTGCCAGATAACTCATGTCGCGTTCGATTCCGTCAACAATGACAATAGCACTCTGATTGCCGTAAGTAGCTTTACCACGGATGAACAATTCACTTTGGTCAACACCCGGCTCACCACCCGCATATTGGTTCACAACCAATCCCGGCAGACGTCCGGCAAGTGCATTGTTGATATTGGCGGTCGGACTTTGCGTCAAGTCTTTCGTTGTAATGGTAGCTACCGAGCCGACCATCGTTTCCTTGCGTTGCTTGGTGTAACCTACCACCACAACTTCCTGCAAGGCTTTCGTATCTTCCTGTAATAAGACCGTCAAGTCTTTCTTGGCACCGGGAACAATTTCCTGCGGCTGATAACCCAAGTAAGAAAATACCAGCGGAGCTTCCGCGTATGGCAACTTCAACGTAAACTTACCATCCATATCCGTAATCGTTCCCGCATTGGCTACTCCTTTTACCACAACAGACACACCAATCAACGGGTCATTTGTCGTCTTATCCAATACCGTACCCGATATCGTTATCTTATTGTTTTGCGAAGCCTGTGTCCTTGCGGCTCTGCCTGTCTGCGCCATACTTTGTACAGGGATACCTGCCAGCAAAGCGCAAGAAACAGCCATCAGACAAATATTTCTTTTTATATGTATCATTTTTATTTTCGATTTTCTATGTGTAATGAATCAATCTTATTCCCCTGCTTTCTTCCCAAATTCCGGGCCAACCCAGTTGGCCTCTTCGGAAGCCTTGCCCTGTACCCAGTCCTCATAACGGGCACGAATCTCGATCATTGTCGCTCCGGGAACCTCTGCGTTCAAAGAAATCGTCAGGCGGTCTTCCCTGTTATCGCGATTGCCGAACTTCGGAGCTTTCGCCCAATCGTATTCCCATACATAATATCCTTCCGGATGTGCCAGTGTCCAAAGTACATCGGAACAACTCCGTAATGCGGCAATAAACTTATTCCTGGTCTTTTCCGGATAAACACTGCTGACAGGTTGTTTCACCATATCCAGGAAATAACGGACAAAGATTCCCCGGAACAAAAGATTATCACCGGAATTACCCTCCCCGCTGAATACCGGATAATTGGAATCCATTTTCTTATTCACCTGATAAGAACCGAAAGCAACAGCGTTACGGAGATATTCCTCCTCACCGGTGGCATTGTAGAGTGCCAGAGCAGATGCCATGAATGTTCCCTGATTGTAAGACAGAGCCACTTTATCCGGGTCACCCGGAGTGCCGTCATCCTTGATTCCCAAGTTATCATATACCTGTCCGGTCGACGTGTCACACAGATAAGCAGTCATCCAGTTGTACACCTCTTTGGCAAAGTTGAGATAATAAGCCGCCTTATCCTCCCATCCCTCTTTCGCTTCTTTGACAGTCAGCTTGTACAGTTTCATAGCCAAAAGACAACCGGGGCCATTTGAACAAGCCATACGTGAAGCCGGCGCATCCGTTTTCCATGCCATGCCGCCTACTCCTTTATAGTCATTCTTGGCTTCCTTGATATGATCCCACATTTTCATCAAGGCACTGTAATAGTCTTCGTCGCCCGTCAGCTCGTACACCCGCAGGCAAGCCAATGCCATCCACTCCATATCATCATAGAAGTTATTCCAGAAGTCCTTGCCACCATAACCGCAATGCTCATTCCAGTCGTCAAAAGCCGGAAGGAACGGTTTCATTATGTTCTCATACAAATCGGCCTGATAAGCAGGATTGTCTGCATGACGGATATAAGCGTCGATGACTATATCCAGCGCATGTCCCTGCGACCATCCGCCGCTGCCCCCTGTACTTGTAGGTTCTCCGGTTTCCGGTGTATTCGGTTTTTCCCAATAAATGCTTCCGCAGAAAGTATCCCGTCCGCCAGCATTCTCAAAGAAATATTTGATGTAAGTTTCTGTACTTGTATTGGCAGCATCCGTCCAGTTTACATCCGACACATATTCGCCGGATGAATTCCCTTTGTAGATGTCACTCAATTCGCCGTCGTCGCAAGCAGCGAACATGGTTAACGTAACACCGCCCAAGAGCAAAGCCTTTTTTGAAAATGATACTATATAGTTCTTCATATTATTATTCAGTTTTAATCTTCATTGGTTTCCGAAGCCACCCAACGATGAGTATAGACTCCAAATTCAGCATTGAAATAAAGGGTAACATCTGTTTTTACCGTTGCATAATACACATTTCCCTGTATTGCGCCCCACTGAAGCAGTTCGTCACAATAACGGAAACTGTAATCCCAAGGATCGGTACCCAACGCCAATTGATACAAGTTGTAATAGCCGGCATCGGTAGCCAAGTTGGGCTGACTCTTATCTTTCTCCTTATGTCCCCAACGATAAGTCGTCCCGTTGATTTCCATCTTAAAGCTATGACGGGTTTCACCGCTTCCTGCCCAACTTTCTGTCTGTTTCCGTGCAGTATAATTCTTCACGCCCCACTTGCCATATCCCAAGTAGTCGAAGTTCTGCCGGTATCCGCCCGAATGGTTATAGAGATAGACTGCTCCTATTTCATCATAACTGATGGTTTGTTCACCCATATTGATAGTAATACGGTAAATGCCGGACTTCGGAACGGTCACCGTATACTCTTCACCGTCATTGCGTTCGCGCAACAAGCCATTGTCGTCTACATAGTAATAGCATCTGCGTCCCTCTACCGTTGACATAAAGATAAACGGCTGGTCTGCTTTCAACTGAACGAAAGTCTGATAAATTCCTTCGTTCTGCCGGAGCATCTGCAACGCTTCCGCTTCGTCCCCGTCATCTTCCGTACCGATACCTGTGATATAAACCGGTTCATTCTCCGAAGGCACATCGTCAATGCCGTCCATCATAAATATTACGAAATAACCTTCCAGGCTACTGATTGCCTGATCCAATCCACAGTAGGCACGTACTTTCCAACGTAGTGTTCCGTTTGTGTTGCAACGGAACTTGGCAAGTTTGCCAATCGTATTTGCTTGATAATGCGTCAAAGTAAGCTGAGGTTCCAAGCCGTTATTGTCGGAAAAGATAGTTTCTACCGGCTCCGTAAAATCCCCGCCAATCGTATCAATCAGCACTTCGTAACGATATACTGTATTACCGTGTTTCTCAGTAGGCGTCCATTTCAGGATGATGTCCGTCAGTGAAGCTCCCGAAAGCACCACTCGTTCACCGCTAGCCATAGCGTCCATCGTACGTACTGGTTCAGGCGGAACAATCGCTTCATAATCGTCCGGGTCGAATCCCGGATTCAGTTCATTGTCACAAGCCGTCACTCCGATAAGAAAAAACAGCAGGGCAAATTTGATTAGGTTCTTTGTAATCATATTGTTTCTCATATTATTGTATTCCTTGTTTTTAGTATGAATGAGGACATTCCACTCGTTTGTAGCGGTCAGGGAAAGTGACAGGACTTATACTCTTACCGTTGTTATAAACCACTGCATCCAATCCGTCGCCTGCAGAACCATAGTTCTTGAAAACACTGATATCACCAACACCATTAGACGGTATCCAATAACCCAATAAATCAGTATTCGCCTTAGCTTCTTCCTGAGAGTAGTATTTACACATATCCTCTTTTATCTGCTCTGCAGTACGGGCAACTTTCCACATACGCGCCTGAGCAACGGCACAATATCCCAAACGGAATTCACTATTACCCGAACGTCCAATCATCAAGGCGTTATCACCGGATACGGAAGAAAGAACCAAATACGGATCGGGCCGTACATCTTCATAATCACTGCTTGCAGGAGTCAGCGTTTCACGCACACCATTGATATACATCTTGTAAGCCTCCTTTGTACTGCCCTGTGTTCCATCAAACACAATAGCAATATGATACCATTTCCCGTTTCCCTGACGGTCATTGCCCATTTTCTGCTGACTGCGGAAACGGGGGTCATTGTATTTATCCCCATTCAAGTTATTGGGATCTTTATGGATTTTGGTAGCTATTTCAAAGCGCAAATCAGTATCCCCATTGGATTCGCAACGAAGCAGGAAAACACCTTCCAACCCGATAAACGACTGCAAAGCACGTGAGTATGTCGGATAAAATACCATCTCAAAAGTAAGTTGTTGCATATTATCCAAAGCCTGGTTACCTTCTACAAATTTCTTGATGTCAATCTTAAAGCAACGGTCAGAGTCGAGGAAGGTTGCCATCGGCATGACAGTAACCGGTAAGTCCAACTTCTTCCCGGCAGCATCCGTAATTATAAGCGTAGTAGTTCCCAGCCAGTTAGCTTCAATTTTCAGATGACCGTTTTCATCTATTTCCGCTGATTTCAAGTACTTCCTATTATCATCCGTCAATGGCGCTAACTGATATTCACCGTTACCACGGGAAATTGCAATCTCTTTTGAATTATCAAATCCGTTGATAGTTAATGAAGTCGCATTATCTTCCAACTTGATTTCATACGGATTTACCTTTACTGCAATTTCTTTTGACGAACCTTTCTGATCGGTCACAATCACCTTTACATCCCCTCTTGCTTTCGGCTTCAGCGTAATCAGATTCTCTTTCTCGGTAGCTTCTACAACGGTAGCCTCCGTAGTCGGTTCGCCGTCTCCCACCTGATAAGTAAAGCTATATCCACCATTCCCTTTTTCAATCTCGATATACTGAGACTCGGCATCCGGCTCCGCAAAAACCGCTTCGTTGGCTTTCAGCGTCAAGTCAACGATATTTACTACCACAGGAATAACTACCGTCTTACCTTTTTTATCAGTAATCGTAATTTCGACAGGTTCTGCTCCTGTTTCAAATTTGGCAGTTACGGGGAATACCTGACCGGAGAGTTCGCCCACTTCGATATACTTGTCGGCACCTTCGGGAATGGAAATCTCATAATTACCATTACCAGTCAGGATTTTCACCATTCTTTTTTCACCGATAAACAAATCGAAGCCTTCTTCCGGTACATCTGCCGTCAAGTCCCAAAGTTTGGCTACCTGAACCTGAATCCTAGCCACTTTCTTGCGTCCGTCTACTACTAATACAGTTGTTTCGATGCGGTTATTTTCTTCAAGCCGGCTATTCTCCGTAGCTTTAATTGTTACTTTATTACCACTGACCGTAGCTGTCGCTATACTTTCATCAAATGGTTTCACATAATAATCTCCATTACCGGAAGTAATACCTACCGTAATTTCGTCTCCTTGCAGTAATGTCACCGAATTATTATCGACCACCAAGTCAGTTGCCGGCTTCACCTCCTGTTCTTCTTTATCATCACTGCACGAAACCATAAAAAATGGAAGGGCCAATGCTGACAGGAATAAAAAACTAAGTTTCCTTTTCATTAGATTAAAGATTAATAAATTAATACTTTCGATTTTATCTACTTAAATTTTCGATGAAGCAAAGATAAATCACTAAACTCTACCAAAAGAAATCAAACTCTACTTTTTTTACTTTTTGGCACGGATACTTACCATATTAACACGGATATTTACTTCTTCTTTTTCTCGGAAAATCCCCCACTACAGCCTATTGCCGAACCTCTTCCAAATGTTTCATCCGAAATTCTTTTGGCGTGCACTCGTACTTTTCACGGAACACTTTGAAGAAAGTTACCTTATTGGAGAACCCTGAATCGAATACTATTTCATCAATAGTCTTTTTAGTCGTCAGCAGCAAATCCTTGGCGATATGCAAACGACATTCCTTTATCAGATCCGTCGGACTATCTTCACCGATTTCTTCCATTTTCCGGTAAAGGCTACGCGGGCTGATTGCCAGCCGGTCGGCGATATAACGCGGGGTCAGTTCCTTATTCGTTATATTATCATTGATAATCTTCAAGACAGACTGGAGGAATTTCTTCGATTCCTTATGTGTCAGCTTGCCGTCCGACTTCTCAAAGGAACTGATGGGCGAACTGAAATAGTTTTTCAGCACTTCCTTACGCTCCATCACCTGCCCCACCGATATGCGGAGATATTCCGCATTAAACGGTTTCGTGATATACATCTCCGCACCTGCCGAGAGAGCCGCCATCTGCTCTTCCATCTCATGTCGTCCGGAAACTATGATGATAGGTATATGTGCCGTCTCTTTCACCGCCTTAATCCGCCTGGTCAGTTCAATGCCACCGATTCCCGGCATCATGACATCACAGATTATCACATTCGGATAAACTTCGTTCATCACCTGTTCCACCCGCTCAGGGTCCTGCAGGGTTACTACATTAAAGTCACCGGAGAAGATTTCACCGATAAACCACAGCATTTCTATTTCATCATCAACCACCAACAAGGTAGGACGCATTTTATCAAACTCATAATGAGGAAGTTTCAGAACAGGCTGTGTGTCTATCTTCGGAATATATTCCGAAGTAATCCGCTTTGTTGCCGTTGCTCCGGTAGTCGGCTCCATGACAGGCAAGGTCAATGTGAACATCACCCATCCGTCAGGCGTATTTTCCACTTTCAGCGTGCCGTTCAGCAACTTCGCCATATTGTAGGAGATGGCAAGCCCCAATCCATTACGGGAGAAGTTCTTCTCATCCTGATTTTCAAAGTTATCCAGGATAGAATAGCGGTTGAAGATATGCTGGAAATCTTTTTCCTTGATGGCACTTCCTTCATTGGCTACCCGGAGCACCAATACACCTTCCTCAGCCGTATCCACTTCAATCTTAATGCTTTGCCCATCGGGAGTATATTTGAATGCATTCGAAATCAGATTGATAATGATTGTATTCAGGAAGCCTTTGTCCGAGTTCCACATCACCTGTTCGGGAATCTTGCTCAGGAAAGTAATATTTCTCGATTTCGCCATTTCGACAAAGGTTCTGGCTATTCCTTTTACGATGGACGATACATTTAACGTTTCAATACGCACTTCCCTGTTGCCCGTCTCGATACGGCGGAATTCAATCAGTTCATGAATCAGGTTATTCAGACGCTCGGCATTGGTCTGAATCATCTGTACGTAGTCTACCACAAACTTGCTCAGTCCGTTGGACGAAAGGATGCGTCCGCAAGGGCCGTAAATCAAAGTCAGCGGCGTGCAAAATTCATGAGCGATATTTGTAAAGAAGCGGAGTTTGGATTCAAAGACATTCTTTTGATGACGTTTCTCTATTTCGTTCAGCAATTCCTGCTTCTTGCGTTTGGAGCGCAGGATAAAGGAACGTATCAGCAAGGCAGCCAGCAAAAGCAGGCACAAGGTATAAATCAGATAAGCCCACCAGGAAGCATACCACGGGTCGCCGATACGGATGACCAAAGAGTAGACATCACTCTCTTTATCAAAGACACTATTATAGTATTTCACCAGCAGCGTATATTCGCCGGGAGCCATATTCGTAAAAGACACTCCGCTCTCCGAACCGTTGTTCACCCATTGGTCGCTCAAACCTTTCAGCTTATAGAAATAGGTGCAGTTGTTACCATTCAGATAATCCACCGAAGCAAAGGAGACAGAAAAGAAGTTTTGATTGTACTGCAGGTTCAGCACCTCCGTATCCTTTTTCCGGGTGAGAAATTCGCCCAAGTTATATTGTTCGCCAAAGATGGATAATTTATCAAAATAGACGGGCGGTGTATAAAGCTGTTCGGGACGACCGTCCGCACGGATGGCAACAAAACCGTTGATGCCGCCGAAGAACAATGTACCCGTCCGAGGATCGCGGTAAGCGGCTCCGTCACTGAACTCCACCACTTTCAGCCCGTCACCGAAACCATACGAACGGAATACATTCCGGCGGGTATCGAAGTTAATTAGTCCCAGGTTGGTACTTAACCAGAAGTTATCGGATGAGTTTTTGAGAATGGCATGAATCGTGTTGTTCAGAAAGCCATTCTTTGCATTAAAAAGTTGGTAAGAAGTCTCCGAGGTATATTTTATCAGCCCGTAGCTCGTGCCGAAAAGATAATTGTTACTGCTGTCCTTGCTGATGGCGAGAATATTGTTCAGCGTCATGTTCTCATATTTATGAGTAGATACAGGCTCCAGTCCGTTCGTTGTCTTGTTGAAGCGGAACACCCCATATCCTTTATTGCCAAAGAGCAGACGGGATTCGTCTTCCGCATAGATAGTAAAGAAGTAGTTCGAGCCCAGTTCGCCATCGTTGATGACATAACGCTGGGCATCTACGATGACCGGATTATCCGGTGTTCCGGCAATACGGGCTTTCAGGACTCCCATTCCTACACTTGCCAGCCATAGTTCGGAGTCCGCCGTTTCGTAAATATCGTGTATATATTTGAAGTCTTCGTTAGCTACCCGGATAGGGATATTCCTGACACGTTTTTCCTTGTACGAATAATAGCTCAGCCCTTCTTCATCGCCTATCCAAAGAAGATTCCGGTGACTTTTGGCAAAACAATAGACGGCGTTGCTTCCCAATGCACTGTTGGAAGTGGTCAGCGTCTCCGCACGACAGTCGGAAATGCTCTTATCAACCTCGTAATCATAGATTTTCAAGATGCCGTTTCCCTTTGTGCCTACCCAGAAAGTACGGTCTTCATCAAGATAAAGGGCACGTACGGGGCGTTCTATCTTCTCGCTGTAATTGCTGAGCACCGTTGATTTGATAGAATAGAGAGGGGTGGAATAAAGATAAACCCCTTGTCCGTCCGTACCTATCCACACAATATCCTGAAAACGGTCTTTCTTGAGACAAAACACGCCACTGTTGACAGGCAACGGCTGAATCTGATAGGTATTCGTTCCCTTCTGCTTCTCCAATAACAGAATGCCGTCCATCAGAAAACCGACAAAGAAGCTGTCGTGATAATGAACAATGGAAGAGATTTTGCCGCGTGCCTGTATCTCTTTGCCCAGATTGGCGATAAACTCATTCTTTTTGGTCGGGATATGGAAAGCGTAGAAGTTATAGTCCTTGTCGATGTAATAAAGAGATTGCTCATCATTGAAGCAGTAAATCAGTGAAGTCTGATAAATCAGGCTGGTTTTCTGCGGCAGCAAAGTGATGTCTCCCGAGGCGGACTCCTGCTGTATGTCATAACAACGGTTGTACCCTTTCATCACTATCCACATACGGTTGTTGCCGTCGATAAAAAAGTCTACGATGTCCGAGATGGGAATACCTGTAATATTTATTTTCCTGAAAGCCCCCTCTTTCTTATGATAATAATAGATGCAGTTGCTGTCCTGGATAATAAACAGATTGCCATTGGTATCCTTGTTCATAAAGAAGAGTTTCTGAAACTCATTGTAGTGCGTAATCGTGTTGGTTCGCCTGTCCAGCCGGTTCAGTCCGTAGTAGGTTTGAATCCAGTAAATTTCGTCACCGGTATATACAATATTGTCAATCAGATTACCGGATAAGTAATCTTCCTTGTCACGTGTTTTAAACTCTTCGATTTCCTGTCCGTCGTATATATTCAGTCCGTCGCAAGTACCTATCCACATCAGCCCGCGTTCGTCCTGGCACAGAGATGTAATCGAACTGTTAGACATATATTCCTTATCTGCAATCTGCTTCAGGTTATAGGCGGAAGCCGTATGTATCAACAGATTAAGGATTAAAACAAAGATAAAAAACGGTTGTCTATTCATGGCGTGTCATTCTTAGATTTGATGTATGGCAAAGGTAAACAAAAAAATAATTCGCGCTTTTTTCTGGCAGGAATATAAGTTAAGTTCCACGCCATAATGGTTAACATTAGCGCCATCAGGCATTTTTGCTTTTCTATTCGTGGAAGCACATTCCTTTTCTCCCTATTTTCGTCGTAGAAATTATTATCAAATCAATAAATTCATTTGTTCATGAAAGCACATTTTTCATTTAAACACTTGCTATTTCTTGGAGGTGCCGTGTTGTACAGCCTGCAATCTTCTGCCGTTAAGAATCCGGTGGACTATGTCAGCACACTGGTAGGTACCCAATCCAAGTTTGAACTATCTACCGGAAACACGTATCCAGCTACGGCATTGCCGTGGGGAATGAATTTCTGGACACCGCAGACCGGTAAAATGGGAGACGGTTGGGCGTATACGTATGATGCCGACAAAATCCGGGGATTCAAACAAACACATCAACCCAGCCCGTGGATGAACGACTACGGGCAGTTTGCCATCATGCCTATCACCGGCGGACTGGTATTCGATCAAGACCGACGTGCCAGTTGGTTCTCTCACAAGGCGGAAGTCGCCAAGCCTTATTATTACAAGGTGTATCTAGCCGACCATGACGTGACTACCGAACTCGTTCCCACCGAACGTGCAGCCATGTTTCGCTTTACGTATCCCGAAACGAAGAATTCCTATGTCATCCTGGATGCCTTCGACAAAGGTTCTTACATCAAAGTGATTCCCGAAGAGAACAAGATTATCGGCTATTCGACAAAGAACAGCGGCGGTGTGCCCGAAAACTTCAAGAACTACTTTGTAGTGCAGTTCGACAAGCCGTTTACGTTTACTTCCACCGTTTCGGAAAACAGGATTCTCCCTAATGAAACGGAAGCGAAGGGGAACCATACGGGAGCTGTCATCGGATTCGCCACGAAAAAAGGAGAAATCGTCCACGCCCGTGTCGCCTCTTCTTTTATCAGCCCCGAACAGGCGGAACTGAACCTGAAAGAGCTAGGCAACAAGACTTTCGACCAACTGGTGAGCAGCGGACGAAACATATGGAACCGTGAAATGGGCAAGGTAGAGATAGAAGACGACAACATCGACAACCTGCGCACGTTCTACTCCTGCCTGTACCGTTCGATGCTCTTCCCGCGCAGTTTCTACGAAATAGACGCGAAGGGACAAGTGATGCATTACAGCCCTTACAACGGCAAAGTACTTCCGGGGTATATGTTTACCGACACCGGATTCTGGGATACATTCCGCTGTCTGTTTCCTTTCCTCAACCTGATGTATCCGTCAATGAACCGGAAGATGCAGGAAGGACTGGTGAACGCTTACAAGGAAAGCGGCTTCCTGCCCGAATGGGCGACACCGGGACACCGCGACTGCATGGTAGGCAACAACTCGGCTTCCGTTGTAGCGGACGCCTATATCAAAGGTTTGCGCGGATATGACATCGAAACTCTTTGGGAAGCGTTGAAACACGGAACGAACGCGCATCTCCGCGGGACTGCTTCCGGCCGTCTCGGTTATGAGTCCTACAACCAACTGGGCTATGTAGCCAACAACATCGGAATCGGGCAGAACGTAGCCCGCACCCTCGAATACGCTTATAACGACTGGACTATCTATGCATTAGGCAAGAAACTGGGTAAACCGGCCGACGAAATCGAGATTTATAAAAAGCGCGCACAGAACTACAAGAATGTCTATCACCCGGAACGCAAACTGATGGTGGGCAAGGACGATAAAGGTGTATTCAACCCCAACTTCGACGCGGTAGACTGGAGCGGCGAATTTTGCGAAGGTAACAGTTGGCACTGGAGTTTCTGTGTATTCCACGACCCGCAAGGGCTTATCGACCTGATGGGCGGCAAGAAAGAATTCAATACCATGATGGATTCCGTATTCGTAATTCCGGGCAAGCTGGGAATGGAAAGCCGCGGCATGATTCACGAAATGCGCGAGATGCAGGTGATGAACATGGGACAATATGCACACGGCAACCAGCCGATTCAGCACATGGTTTATCTTTACAACTATTCCGGCGAGCCTTGGAAAACCCAGTACCGGGTACGCGAAATAATGGACAAGCTGTATACCGCCGCACCGGACGGTTATTGCGGTGACGAGGATAACGGTCAGACTTCTGCCTGGTATGTATTCTCCGCCTTAGGCTTCTACACTGTTTGTCCGGGAACCGACGAGTATGTCGTAGGCTCTCCTCTCTTCAAATCAGCCAAACTGCATCTGGAGAACGGGAAAACAGTCACTATCAAGTCGGATAACAACCAGCCCGACTACTGCTACATCAAAGAAATGAAAGTGAACGGAAAGCCGTACTCACGCAATTATCTTACACACGACCAGTTGACGCGAGGTGCGAATATCCAATTCCGGATGAGCCCTGTACCCGACAAACAACGGGGAACCACTGAAAAAGATGCTCCCTACTCTCTTTCATTTGAATAAAATATCGTACTTTTGAAGTCTGAGAATTATCTATCAAACAAACTATAAAAACATGAAACTTAAAAGCCTTTTATTTATTGCTATTGTCGCGATAGTCTTTTGCGGTTGCCAAAGTAACTATCAGCCTACTTCCATCACCGTTGCCTCCTACAATCTGAGAAACGCCAACGGCAGCGACTCCGTCAACGGAAACGGTTGGGGACAACGTTACCCGGTCATTGTCCAAATGGTGCAATACCATGATTTCGACATTTTCGGCACGCAGGAGTGCTTCATCCATCAACTGAAGGACATGAAAGAGGCATTGCCCGGTTATGATTATATCGGTGTAGGACGCGACGACGGCAAAGAGAAAGGCGAACATTCCGCGATTTTCTATCGTACGGACAAGTTTGACGTGATAGAAAAGGGGGATTTCTGGTTGTCAGAAACGCCCGACGTGCCTAGCAAAGGTTGGGATGCCGTACTGCCGCGTATTTGCAGTTGGGGACATTTCAAATGCAAGGACACCGGTTTCGAATTCCTTTTCTTCAACCTGCACATGGACCATATCGGTAAAAAAGCCCGCGTGGAAAGCGCATTCCTCGTACAGGACAAGATGAAGGAACTCGGCAAAGGCAAAGACCTTCCGGCTATCCTGACGGGAGATTTCAATGTCGACCAGACTCACCAGTCGTATGATGCTTTCGTGAGCAAAGGGGTATTGTGCGACTCTTACGAGAAGTGTGATTTCCGCTATGCCATCAACGGTACGTTCAATGACTTCGACCCGGACAGCTTTACGGAAAGCCGTATCGACCATGTGTTCGTGTCGCCGTCTTTCCACGTGAAAAGATACGGCGTACTGACGGATACATACCGCAGCATCGTAGGAAACGGCGAGAAGAAGCAGGCGAACGACTGTCCGGAAGAAATCGACATCAAGGCTTACCAGGCACGCACGCCTTCCGACCATTTTCCCGTGAAGGTGGAACTGGAGTTTGACGAGCGGCAACAGAAATAATATTTGTCAGCCGTGTGCCGTCTATCCGTCATTCGGCTGACACTTTTCACTAATAACCTGAAAGTTTCAATTCCCAACTCCGATACTCCTATGAGAAATATATGTTTTGCAGCCTGTATGCTATTTTGCCTTACTTCCGCAGTAGGAAAGACTCCAGGAAATGCCCGCTATCTTTCTATTGCCGACTCGATTCTATATAATGTCTTGAATCTGTATCAGACAAATGACGGGCTACTGACAGAAACGTATCCCGTCAATCCCGACCAGAAAATCACTTATCTGGCAGGCGGTACGCAACAGAACGGAACGCTGAAAGCGTCTTTCCTATGGCCGTATTCCGGGATGATGTCGGGCTGTGTGGCGCTATACAAAGCTACGGGAAATAAAAAGTACAAAAAGATACTCGAAAAGCGGATTCTTCCGGGAATGGAGCAGTATTGGGACGAAAGCCGCCTGCCAGCCTGCTACCAGTCGTATCCTGCCAAGTATGGGCAGCACGGACGTTATTATGACGACAACATCTGGATTGCACTGGATTACTGCGACTACTACCAATTGACGCACAAGCCTGCTTATTTGAAGAAAGCCGTCGCACTGTATCAATATATTTACAGCGGATGGAGCGATGAAATGGGGGGGAGGCATCTTCTGGTGCGAACAGCAGAAAGAGGCGAAGCATACTTGTTCCAACGCCCCGTCGACAGTGCTCGGTGTCAAACTGTACCGGCTGACAAAAGACGCCAGGTATCTGGAAAAGGCGAAAGAGACTTATGCCTGGACGAAAAAGCATCTGTGCGACCCTGACGACCACCTTTACTGGGACAATATCAACCTGAAAGGAGACATCTCCAAAGACAAATATGCCTACAACAGCGGACAGATGATTCAAGCGGGCGTATTGCTTTACGAGGAAACAGGGGACAAACAGTACTTGCGCGACGCACAACAGACAGCCGCAGGAACAGATGCATTTTTCCGTACAAAAGCCGACAAGAAAGACCCGGCAGTCAAGGTGCATAAAGACATGGCGTGGTTCAACGTGATTTTATTCAGAGGACTGAAAGCCCTGTATAAAGTTGACAAGAATCCGATGTATGTCGATGCCATGGCAGACAATGCCGTGCATGCCTGGGAAAGTTACCGGGACGAAAACGGACTATTAGGCCGGGATTGGTCGGGACACAACGAAGAGCAGTATAAATGGCTGCTCGACAATGCTTGTCTCATCGAATTATTTGCCGAAATTTAATCAATTAAAAACTATTACCATGAATATTACTAAAGCCTTTTGCTTATCCATGGCACTCTTGGGCACAGCCAACATACATCTGGGAGACGTAAAAGTGAACGACCCGATTTATCAGAATACCCGCAAATTCGTATGGAGTGAGGATAATCCTTACTTCTTCAAAGGTACTGCCGGAGAGGGTATCGGTGGCCCGCATATCGGATATGACATGATTTGGCCGATGAGCATTATGATGAAAGCGTTCACCAGCCAGAACGATGCGGAAATCAAGACTTGCATCAAAATGTTGATGGACACGGATGCCGGAACAGGTTTCATGCACGAGTCCTTCCATAAAAATGACCCGAAAAACTTCACCCGTTCCTGGTTTGCATGGCAGAATACACTGTTCGGGGAGTTAATCCTGAGACTTGTCAACGAAGGAAAAGTGGACTTATTGAACAGTATCCGGTAGTTCCTACCCTGCTCTTGCCTATGAGATAATTGATTCATGCTTCGGAAACAAGAGTTTCAAGCAATAGAAACTAAAGTTTCAAGCCTTTGAAACTACAGTTTCCCACTGCTGAAACTATGGTTTCTCACCGTTGAAACTATGGTTTCAAATAAGGAAACAATTCTTTTCCCGTAAGCACACACAATGTGACAGCAACAGTTGTCGTCACATTGCTATCACATCATGCTGTCACATAATAACTCATGCATTATCAAGCACTTGCATCTAATCATGTGACAGATGACAGCATTTTTTTATTTTTTTAATTTATATGTAGAGGAGTAATTGTCCTCATAAACCAATTAATAGATTATGAAATCAACTTTTTTATTTCTACTTGCTACAACGATGATGACCTGTACCGCCTACGGACAGTCTGCCAATAACAAAGAGAACAAATTGCCCGATTGGGCTTTCGGCGGTTTCGAACGTCCGAAGAACGTCAATCCTGTAATATCTCCCATAGAAAACACTAAGTTTTATTGCCCGTTGGCAAAAGATTCCATTGCCTGGGAATCGAATGACACCTTCAATCCGGCAGCCACACTCTACAATGGGGAGATTGTCGTATTGTATCGTTCAGAAGATAAGTCCGGTGTCGGCATCGGTCACCGCACTTCCCGTCTCGGCTATGCCACTTCTACCGATGGCACGCGTTTCAAACGGGAAAAGTCGCCGGTGTTCTATCCGGACAATGATTCGCAAAAAGAACTGGAATGGCCGGGTGGCTGTGAAGACCCGCGAGTTGCCGTGACAGAAGACGGACTTTATGTAATGATGTACACGCAATGGAACCGCCATGTGCCCCGCCTGGCAGTAGCCACTTCCCGCAATCTGAAAGACTGGACAAAGCACGGCCCTGCCTTTGCCAAAGCATACAACGGGAAATTCTTTAACCTGGGATGCAAATCCGGCTCTATCCTGACGGAAGTAGTAAAAGGAAAACAGCTTATCAAGAAAATCAACGGGCAATACTTTATGTACTGGGGCGAAGAACATGTATTTGCCGCCACTTCCGATGATTTAATCAACTGGACGCCTGTTGTCAACATAGACGGCTCCCTAAAGAAACTATTCTCTCCCCGCGACGGATATTTCGACAGCCATCTGACCGAATGTGGACCTCCGGCTATCTACACCCCAAAAGGGATCGTCCTTCTCTACAACGGAAAGAACCATGCGGGAAGAGGAGACAAACGCTACACCGCCAACGTCTATGCTGCCGGACAAGCTCTTTTCGATGCCAACGAACCGACCCGCTTCATCACCCGTCTTGACGAACCGTTCTTCCGTCCGATGGACAGCTTCGAGAAAAGCGGGCAATATGTAGACGGCACCGTCTTTATCGAAGGAATGGTTTACTTCAAAAACAAATGGTATTTGTATTATGGCTGTGCAGACTCCAAGGTAGGCGTAGCCGTTTATGACCCGAAACGCCCCGCCAAGGCTGACCCGCTGCCATAAGCAATGAAATAACAAACAGCCGGTTATAGAAAACACAAATCCTGCTCTCATCCCTATTCACTGAAAAGAATAGAGTTTGAAAGCAGGATTTTTTTTGGATTCTCAAAGAGAAATCAGCCAATCACATTCAAGCAAGTTATGTACAAACTCTTTGCACATATTTAACGCTATTCGCTATTCCATTGTTTCCATTAATAACATTCAGCCCTCTTCTATAAAACCTGTTAGTCTTATGGAAGAGGACTGAAAACTACGTTCAAACAACTATCTGAATCCTATTACCTATTGAAAACTATGTTCTTCTTATTCATTTATCTTATTCAAAGCAACCGGTCTGTTTGCCGGAGCCTTGCCGAAATTCTTATTCGGTTTCTTTCCCATTACAAACTTCAAAGTGCTGCCGTTGATAATATCATCATATATGATATAACTCTTATTATAAGGCTTACCGTTCAAATAAACTTTCTGGATATAAATATTCTCTTTGTTATTGTTGGGAGCTTCAACTGTAAATGTCTTGCCACCACGTACCTTCATTTCGACTTTCTTAAAACACGGGCTGCCGAAAACAAATACACCGTCCGACGGATTCACTTGATAAAGCCCCATGGATGAAAGAAGATACCAGGCGGACATCTGACCGCAGTCTTCATTGCCGATGATACCGTCCGGTCGGTCTGTATAGAATTCATCCATGATGAAACGGACTTTCTCTGCCGTTTTCCATTGCTCGCCGGCATATGCATACAGGTAGGCGACGTGATGGCTCGGTTCATTTCCATGTGCGTATTGCCCGATAAGTCCGGTAATATCACTGGATGCGCCTTCGCCCATGCTGTCATTGTTGGTGAAAAAGTCATCAAGTTTTGCAACAAACGGTTTATCACCGCCGAACAGCCCGATTAGTCCATACGGGTCTTGCGGAGCGAAAAATGTATATTGCCAGCCGTTACCTTCGCAAAAATCTCCGACGGTATGGATGGAACGTGCCGGGTCATAAGGAGTACGCCAGGAACCGTCTTCCAACTTCGGACGGATGAAGTGGATGGAAGAGTCGAAGTAGTTTTTATAGTAATGCGCACGTTTCGCGTAAGTTGCCGCATCTCCGGTCTTTCCCATTTTACGTGCCATGGCGGCAATTCCCCAGTCATCTACTGCATATTCCATGGCTATCGAGGTAGCTTCATGGATTTTATCGGCAGGGATATATCCTTTCTCTATCACATAAGGGACTCCTTTTTGTTTCTCATAAGTGGCAGTCGCTTTCATTGCCTGCAATGCTTCTTCCGCATCAAATCCGGTAAATCCTTTCAGGTAAGCATCGGCAATGACAGGGACGGAGCTATAACCCGGCATTTGATTAGTTTCACCGCTCATCAAAGGCCAGATAGGAAGCTTGTCCTGCTGGCGGTAGATGGAAAGCATGGAGTTGACCACGTTGTCTACCATTTCAGGCTGGATGATAGTCATCAGAGGATGCAGGGCTCGGTAGGTATCCCATAAAGAAAGGGTGGTATAGTTGACCTTCTTCGGGTCAGTATAAATCATATCATTCATCCCTCTATATTCTCCATTCACGTCACAATAAAGCGTAGGAGCAATCATGGTATGATAATGCGCAGTATAAAAAGTACGTTTGGAAGCCTCATCATCCGTCTCTACTGTCATTCTTGCAAGTTCTTTATTCCATCGTCCGGCACTCATCTTTACTGTTTTGTCAAAGTCCCAGTGAGAAAGTTCTTCTTGCAGGTTCATTGCTGCATTGGCACAGCTAACGGAAGAAATAGCAACCTTTATCTTTACTTGTTTTACATTGCCGAAGGTGAGGACGCTTTTTACGGATGCTACTTTCAGTTGGTCCCAGGGTTTCGGCGTATTATCATCGTAGGCTGTAAACTGCTCTATCTTCTTGTCGCTCTTCAGCACAAAATAGACTTTCCGGGAAGGGCTCCACCCCCTTACGTAGCGATAGCCTTCTACTGTATAGTCGTCTATTTTACGGATATAGCTATCATAGGCATTCGAGCCGTTCCCTTCGCGCAAGTCAATCAATATAGAAGCAGGCTTGCCTTCGGGGTATGTATAACGATGGAAGCCTACCCGGTCTGTTGCCGCCAGTTCCGCTCTGATATTATAGCGATCGAGAAGTAAGGAGTAATATTCGGGACGGGCTATCTCATTATCGTGCGAATAGCGGGAAGCGTAGCCGTCACGTATATCATCCTGATTTCCTCTAGGAGTACGGATTTCATTCAACGGCATAATGAGAATATCACCTAAGTCGGTACATCCCGTACCGCTCAGATGAGTATGCGAGAAACCTATCAGGATGCTGTCGGAATAATGATAGCCGGAGCACCAGTCCCATCCTTTATGGATATTGCTAGGGCCGAGCTGCACCATGCCGTAAGGAACGCTCGTTCCTACAAATACATGCCCGTGATAACCGGAGCCGATATAAGGGTCGACATACTGAAGCAGTCCTTCACTTTTTGAATAGTCCCGTTGTGCAACTCCGCTTCCTGTCGCAAGTAAAAAGCAGGAAGTAAGTGCGAGTAGTTTAAATGCCTTCATTCGTATTTTTTTTTAGTATAACTGAATATAGTAATTTAATTAGCGAATGATGCAAATATAATATGTATCGGGGAATTTACCGGCTGTCGCTAGAATTAACCGGAAGAATGGCAGGCAAGTTTACTCTTTTGGCAAAAAGAAGAAGGATTTGCACTGCCTAGAACAGTTCAAATCCTTTCCATAGGTTTCCATCGGGAAGAGGAGCTTCAAGCTCTATCAACTCTTTCGAGACGGGATGTACAAACCGTACTCGCCGGGCATGCAGACAAATACTTCCATCAGGATTGGAGCGTGGAGAGCCATACTTCAAATCTCCCTTGATAGGACATCCCATCTTTGCCAGTTGGCAGCGAATCTGATGATGGCGTCCGGTTTTCAAGTCAACTTCGAGCAGGAAATAATTCTCTGAACGGCCTATTAAACGGTAGTCTAAAATCGCCTTCTTGCTATTCGGCACTTCTTTATCGTACGCATAACTCTTGTTCTGCTTTTCATTGCGCACAAGGAAATGCACCAGTTCGCCCTCCGGTTCTTTCGGCGCATTTTTCACGACTGCCCAATAAGTCTTCTTCACCTCACTGGTGCGGAACATATCATTGAGACGCGTAAGTGCCTTACTCGTCTTGGCAAAAATAACAAGACCGCTTACGGGGCGGTCCAGCCGGTGTGTCACACCGATGAAGACATTTCCGGGTTTCTGATACTTCTCTTTCAGATACAGTTTCACACTCTCCGAAAGCGGCGTATCTCCCGTCTTGTCTGCCTGGACAATCTCGGAAGCGGTCTTGTTGACTACAATGATATGGTTGTCTTCGTATACAACAGTCATTCTGTTCGATTACATATTCATACCACCATCTACCTGAATCACCTGACCTGATACATAAGAAGACATATCAGAAGCCAGGAAGGTAGCGATGTTTGCCACATCTTCAGGAGTACCACCACGACGCAAAGGAATTTTCTTTGCCCATTCAGCTCTTACTTCGTCAGATAGAGCAGCTGTCATGTCTGTCAGGATGAATCCCGGAGCGATAGCGTTGGCACGGATGCCGCGAGAGCCCAACTCTTGTGCGATAGACTTAGCCAATGCAATCATACCTGCTTTAGAAGCAGCATAGTTAGCCTGTCCAGCATTTCCGTGAACACCTACGACAGATGCCATATTGATAATGCTACCAGCTTTTTGACGCATCATGATGGGGGTACAAGCGTGGATGAAGTTAAATGCAGACTTCAGGTTCACGTTGATTACCATATCCCATTGCTGTTCGCTCATACGCATCATCAAGCCGTCACGAGTGATACCGGCATTGTTTACCAATATATCAATACGTCCGAAGTCCTTGTGGATTTCTTCTACGACCTTTGCAGTATCTTCAAAGTTAGCAGCGTTAGAAGCATAACCTTTGGCTTTCACACCCATTGCTTCCAATTCTTTAACTGTATTGTCTGCATTTTCGTCAATGACAAGGTCAGTAAATGCGATGTTTGCGCCTTCGGCAGCAAACTTAAGAGCGATAGCCTTACCAATACCGCGAGCAGCACCGGTCACAATGGCTGTTTTTCCGTCTAATAATCCCATACTAAAAGTTATTTAATTAAATTTCTGTTCTATGCAGTGCGCCAAACACAATGTTGGACACATATCTGTTTCTTGTATCTTCATCCAGATGTGCACCTATATGTCCACGAATATAAGGAACTTCAATGCCTTTCACACAATAATGTATCAAGTCGGCAGTCATCTCCACATCGTCAATATGAAAAACTCCTTTTGCCTGTCCTTCCAACAGAACAGTCTTAAAGAACTGTATTTCCTTTGCGTCGAATTTCTTACGCACCTTCTCCACCCGCCATATATCACGGAAAAAGTTAGCACGCAACGTCCCGTTCCGATAGACCACCTCTTTCACTGCGTCTAATCGGGTATATATCAGCTCCAGCAGTTTTTCGTCCGGAGAAATGTTTTTCTCGGCTACCCGCTTCATCATATCCGACAAAATATCCAATTCCGATTCCACAACAGCCAGATAGATTTCATCCTTACTTTTAAAATAAGTATAAAGCGTTCGTCTCCCTTTTTTAGAAGCAAGAGCGATATCGTTCATAGTCGTATTTTCTACTCCCATCTTCGCAAACAACTGACGGGCTACATCTACTAACTTGGCTTTTGTCTTGGATACGGTCATAGGTTACAAATTGCACATTGCTGAATATTTTGAGCAAAAGTAACGCTTTTCTTTAGACCATACAAGAAAATAGAGAGAATATTAACATTTGTGTATTTTGAGGTACTAAAAAAAAGTCTAAATATTATACTACTCATTTTCAGTCATATAAGAAAAAAAGGAGAATTTATTAGAAAAATATTCTCCAAATAATTTGTGTATTCCAAATAAAGCCGTACCTTTGCACTCGTTAAACATCGCGGAGTGGAGCAGTTGGTAGCTCGTTGGGCTCATAACCCAAAGGTCATTCGTTCGAGTCGGATCTCCGCAACTAAGATAAGAAGAATCGCAGAAATGCGGTTCTTCTTTTTTATGGCAGCTCTTCTTTATTAATGTTATTCACAATCCTATTTCAATTATCAACAAGGATATCAACAAAGTTATTAACAGGTTAATTCTTTTATAATAAGACAATTAACATAATATCATCCTTTTCTATTAACAAGGCAGTATTTAGACTCAGTTGCACATCCATTCATCAATCATCTTACTAATATTTACATATAGTAATCGAAAACTACTCTTCGTACAATTCTATATTCATTTCCGGATTCGACCAACCCGACATTACATCCGCATCGCATCATAACAGGAAATATAGCGGGGATGATATTCTTATAAAAATCATAGAAAAAGGTCCCTTGTCTTGAGTCAGGACAACCGCACACAAGGTTTACATCAGGGCTATGCGGCAATTCATTCCTCCCGCCCGGACGAACGATACTCCAGCGGAGTAAGCCCTGTACGTTTCTTGAAGAAAGAAAAGAAATACTCGGTAGACTGAAAACCAAGAAAGAAAGAAATCTCTTTCACAGACTGGGAAGTTCCCACCAGCAGTTGTTTGGCTTTACGAAGTTTCAATTCCTGGAAATATTTGGCAGGAGCATAACCTGTATACTCCTTAAAGACACGACGGAACCATGAATAGCTGATATTGAGCCGCATAGCCAACTCTTCCGGGTCCACATTGCCGGATACATTCTCGTTCATAATAATCTTTGCCTGTTCGATCTTCTGGTCCACATCACTCATCTCAAAAACTTTATTCTTGGAGACGGAAAGAATCATCCCTATCATGTGGAGCACAATCCCGGAAAGATATTGTTGCGCGGAAATCTTATCCGCTTCGGCTACGGCAAGAGCACGGGAAAACAATGAGACCAACTCTTCATTAAGGCCTATCTCCAGTATTTGCTGTTCCTGCGACAAAAAAGCATCATCAACAATGGCGTCTATCATAGGTCCCTCGAAACCGATATAATATTCCGTCCAACCAGTCTGCCGCAACGGACGATATGTATGCCACTGGCCGGGAAACAAGACCATCAGCCTGCCTTTACAAACTTGCTTTTCAGAGGTAGAATCGGACGAAAACAAACCGCGACCCTTGGTGATATATACCAATTGATACTCACGAAGCACCCGCCCTTTTTCCGCATTAAAGAAGTAGCCGGAAGGATGCTCTTTCAACGGGTAAGGCGAATCGGGAGGAATGGATTGATAGCCGACAGTATTTACCCACAGACCGAATTTGCGGTCCATGTCATTTACAATCAGATATTTGAATTCAAGTCCTAAACTATTATCCTCGATCATACCAGTGTGTTTTCATGCAATTGAGTTGGACAAAAATAGGAATTATTTTCAGAAAACACACGCAAGGATACCAAAAAACATCCGGTTATAGTAAGGAAACACCACAGACTGCACGGATTAATGCGGAATCTTGATATAGAAGAATCAATAATTTAAGAATTAAATCTGTGTAAACCTGTATAAACCTGTGCAATCTGTGGTGAAAAGAGCTTCCGCAAGAACCAGCTTTTAGAAAGCTTTGCGATATATAGCTTCGATATCTGCTACCGAAGTAGGACGAGGATTACCACCCGTACAAACATCATTGAAAGCCGCCACTGCCAATGCAGGAATATCCTCCTCCTTCACATTGATTTCATGCAGTTTCTGAGGGATGCCGATGCTAAGGGAAAGGGCTTTTACTGCTTCAATAGCCGCCTTCACACCTTCCGCTTCACTCATTCCGGTAGTGTCCACTCCCAAATTCGACGACTGGCGTACAAATATTATTTAGGAAGATTGAAAGCTACTGACATTTCTTTCATCTGTTCCTGACTCATGCCATCCGGTTCAAAGCCCATATTCTTGGCTGCAATATAAATCAGAGCCGACTTATTGAGTACATCAATCTGGTCGAATGCCTGCATAGCATCACAATCCACTGCAAATACGCCATGTTTCTCCCACATCACGACATCATAGTCCTGCAATTCCTTGATGGTAGCTTCCGCCAGTTCTACCGAACTGGGCAACTTATAAGGAATGATACCCAGACCACGCGGGCAGAATGCCTTTGTTTCGGGAATCATACTCCACAACAGATTGGTGGCCACATCTTTTTCCAGGAACTTCGGACAATGTGTCATGGCAATCAGCTCAATCGGGTGTGTGTGTACAGATGCTTTATAAGGAGAGTTTTTTCTCAACAGGTCATTGTGTACGCTCAAGTGAGAAGGCAATTCCGATGTCGGGGCTACGGCTTCATCCGCAATAATCACATAGCTGGCACAGTCATCCAGAATACGGATTACCGAACCGTTTTCCATCGGCCGGCGGGCCAAATCACGCATGCGTTTATTAGTTCCCTTGCAGTAGAAATAGCAGCCTTTCAGATAAGGAAGCGTCACACCGATAGGCTTTACTTCGCTGATCGGCTCCATCTGACGGATTTCATCGTCTACAAACTCTGTGATATTGACAGTGATATTGCCACCATTACGTTCGGCCCATCCTTTCTGCCACAAGTATCCGGCAACTTCCGCTACCTTGTTTACTTCCTTGGCAAGTGCCGGACGATTCTCTAAAATTGATTTCATTATATATATATTTTTTTAAATTAGGCACGGATTACACGAGTTTTGCCGCAAGTTATAAAAAAGCTGCGTAACCCGTGTAATCCGTTCTTGATTTTTTTAGAACAAATTTGGGAACACCAAAGAGAAGACAAGAACAATCAGACCAGCTATCAGCACAGTGATAGTCTTGGTGGACACCCCTTTCCATTCTTTCAGAATTATTCCCCAAACATTACTGAAGGTTACATTCAATGCCATCAGGATACACCAGGAGAAAGCCAGCAACACCGGGCTTTCGGTGAGGAAGCTCTTCCCCATTTCCAATCCGAAAAACTGCATATACCATAGTACACCAGCCAACGCACAGAACACCAGATTATTGCCCCACACTTTTCCTTTAGCATAGTCGCCCATCGTTTTATTAGCCACATTCTGTTGCAGACAATAAGCTGCATTTGTCAGGAAGCCTCCAAGCGTAACCAGGAAGATAACCGGCAGACCGGCATAAAGTCCTTCCACTCCCCCAGCCAAGGCGGCTTCCTTGATAGGTGTTCCCGCATCCAGCCCCAAAGCAAAGCAGGCACTCATGATACCAGCCAGGAGTGCTACCAGCAAGCCTTTTGTCAATGCAAAGTCTTTTACGGCAGCGCGCTTTTCCTCTTCGCTCATGTTTTGTGCACGCAGGCTGCCGGCATACCCGATAATAGCAATACCAGCCAACGTGATGCAAACACCCAGCAAAAGAATCAGTCCGTTGCCTGCGAACAAATTGGTACCGGCAAAAAGAGCCGGAAGAAGGGTTCCGAAACCGGCACAAGTGCCCAATGAGATACTCTGTCCGAGCGCAACACCCAGATAGCGCATGGAAAGTCCGAAAGTCAACCCTCCTACTCCCCACAATATACCATAAAAGATGCTCATTCCGGCACCTCCCGCTCCCCACAAGCCGGGCAGGCTGCCCCCTTGGGGTACGCCCAGCAGTGAACCCAGGAACGGGAACACCAGCCAGGCAAACACACCTTGTATCAACCAGAAGCTTTCCCAGCTCCATTCCTTTACCTTTTTAATAGGTACATAGGAACTGGACTGGCAAAAGCTACCGATGGCTATAATCAACAAGCCGATTAAAATATCCATAACTTATCGTTTAGAAGTTACTTCGGCTTCGTACTTTTCGATTTCCGCAATGAAATCTTCGCCCACCGGAACATTGTTCCTCAAGCAGAACATATCCCATACAGCATTCCACGGAAGCGCTTTTTCTTCTTCGAGCAGAGCCAGACGTTGGAATCCCTGTCCGTTGGCTTCGTATTCACGCAATTTGGCAATCGGTTCGAGCAGGGCGCGAGTCATACATTTCTGTGCGGCACGGCTACCGATTACGTAAGCGCCGATACGGTTGATAGAAGCGTCGAAATAGTCAAGACCATAGTGTACGCGGTCTAATGCGCCACAACGAACGATTTCGCTGAACAGTTCCATAGTCGGGTCGTCCATGATAGTGACGTGGTCGGAATCCCAACGGACCGGACGGCTTACGTGCAACATCAGTTCGGGAACATAAAGCAACAGTGAAGATACTTTGTCAGCCACACTTTCCGTCGGGTGGAAGTGACCGGTATCCAGCGTAATCATCTTGTTGCGTGAAGCACCATAACCGATATAGAAGTCATTGGAACCTACCGTGTAGCTTTCCAGACCGATACCGAACACTTTAGATTCGATACAGTCCTTCATGTTCTTATATTCGGTAGCGAAAATCTGGTCCAGAGAATCTTTCAACAATGCACGATATTTCATGCGGTTCACTGTGATATCTTTGCTTCCGTCGTGCACCCAAAGATTCATGATACACGGGTCGCCCTGTGCCTTACCCATTTCTTCGGCAACTGCACGGCAACGTTTTGTATGCTCAATCCAGAACTGGCGGATACCTTCGTCCGGATTAGAAAGAGACAAATCACCTGACTTCGGATGCGAGAAAGAAGTGGAGTTGAAGTCAAGTTTCATGTTATGTTCCTTACCCCATTCTATCCAGCTCTTGAAATGCTCCGGTTCTACCTGGTCACGGTCTACTACCTTGCCCTGGAAATCACCGTAGATTTCATGCAGATTCAGACGGTGAGTACCCGGAATATAAGAAGCGGCTTTCAAGATGTCGGCACGCAGTTCGTCGATGTTGCGGGCCTTGCCAGGATAGTTGCCGGTAGCTTGGATACCACCGGTCAGTGAACCTGCCTGTACTTCAAATCCTGTTACATCGTCAGCCTGCCAGCAGTGGAGTGACAGATGAAAATCCTGCATAGTCTTCAATACTTGTTCGGTGTCCACACCTACTGCTGCATAACGTTCCACAGCAACCTCATACGCTTTCTGAATCAGTTCTTCTTTTTTCATGATATTCTATTGTTTAAAATGATTATTCTTATTAATTATCGGATACAGTTTTTAAAGTGTATATAAGCCGCGTCCCACGCTTCCGTATCCTGCGGATGATAAGTTTTCAACGGGATGGAACTGTTTATCAACCGGCGCATCCCTGCCACATCCGTCTCTTCACCTGCCGCCATTGCCTGAATCATTACATTACCGATAGCGGTAGCTTCGGACGGCCCCGCAACCACCGGAATACCGATAGCATTGGCAGTAAACTGGTTCAGCAAATCATTACGGCTGCCACCGCCAATCACGTGTAAGGTCTCAATCGGGCGGGGAGACAGTGAACGTAAATTCTCCAATACCTGACGATAACGCAAAGCCAGGCTCTCAAAGATACAGCGCACCACCTGCCCGCGCTGTTCGGGAACAGGCTGTCCGGTGGCATGGCAATATTCTGCAATGGCTTTTTCCATATCCGCAGGATTCGCGAAGCAGTCATCATCGGGATTAATCAAGCTACGGAACGGTTCACAAGCATCTGCCTCACTGATAAGTTCGGGATAACTTGTATCCCCCCAATTCAAACGACAGCGTTCCAGCAACCACATTCCGCAGATATTCTTCAGCAGACGGATAGTTCCTTCCACACCGCCTTCATTGGTAAAGTTCAACGCTTCCGTTTCAGCATTAATCACTGGAGCGTCCGTTTCAACGCCCATCAGCGACCAGGTGCCACTACTCAGATAAGCAAAGTTGCGGTCCAATGCCGGAACAGCGGCAACAGCAGAACCCGTATCATGTCCGGCTACGGCAATCACGGGAATGGCTCCCAGCCCGGTAATCTTCTGCACTTCTTCTGTCAATACTCCGACCTTTTCACCCGGGAATACAAAACGGCCGAAGTTCTTTTCACTCAAGCCGACTGCTTGCAACAATTCCGGTTCGAGACGACGGGTCTGCGCATTCACCAGTTGGGCTGTCGAAGCAATCGTATATTCCGTCACCATTTCCCCGGTCAGCATATAGCTCAATGCATCCGGCATAAACAGAATCTTATCTGCTGCTGCCAACGCACTGTCGTTATTACGACGTAAAGTATCCAACTGAAAAAGTGAATTAAAATTCATTATCTGAATACCCGTCTTACCATATACTTCGCTACGCGAGATGCGGGAGAAAAGAGCTTCCGGTGCTCCTACCGTATGCGGGTCACGATACGCATAAGGCTGGCGAAGCAGGTTTCCGTCTTTTCCGACACATACAAAATCCACTCCCCACGTATCAATGCCGATAGAAGTGATAGATTCACCACGGTGAGCCACCAGTTTCAAGCCGTCAATAATATGACGGTATAATGCATAAATATCCCAATAGAAATGACCACCGACTTCAATCAGATGATTAGGGAAACGGTTAATCTCTTCGAGGTTTAATCCGCCTTCAATGAAAGTTCCCAAGATTGTACGGCCGCTCGTTGCGCCCAGGTCGACTGCAAAAAAGTTTTGTTTCATGGTATTCTGTCTATATATTTAAGGTATCCATTTACCTATATTGCAAAGATAGGCGATTCCCTCCTCGTGCTCCTTACGCATTTTGATTGAAAGGATATACATTTTGACACAAAACAGAAAAAGGATTCTTCAAGTATAGTTTCCATACAATAACAAAACCAAAGAATAACTCAAAACCGATGCGGTTTTGAACTAATTGTGCCGAAAATTACCAAAGCCTCAATAAAGTTTAGTTCTCCTCCTTCACATCCTTCACGGATGGTAATCATTTGTTTGACAGGTGTTTTCTGTGAACAAATAAAGAAAAGTCTTTTCTTCACGCCCTTCACGCCTTCACAATTCCCATAGTTTGCACTTTCACAGCCCGTAACCTTCGCATCTGGATTGTCAATCTTAGCAAATTGAACAGCTTGCACCCAAGAAGCCGACTGGAGTTGTCCATCTAGCCGACTGAGGTTGTCCAATCAGCCGACTATAGTCAGCCAGGTAGACAACTATAGTCGGCGATTAATAAATAGAAATAAAGTATACGATAAGACGGTAGTTTATCAGTAATAAGAAAGCTGATTCTTAATATTGGTAATGAATAAAATATATTCATTACCGCACAAAACAAACGAAAAACTTCTCCCAACAAATGTTTTAAATAAACATAAATTAGCAACGATAAGATAAGCAATGCAGAATCCACAATTGTACTATATATATAAAGCCGAATTATGAAAAACATCAAGCACCCGACCAAAGAACATAACAGACTAATATATTACCTCTGTTTATTTAATCTGATATTCGTAACCTTTGCCTGCCAACAAAAAGGGAGTGGAGATTTACTTTTATCTGCTGCAGATTCATTGATGTCCACCCGTCCGGACAGCGCATTGTATCTACTGGAGAATGTCTGCGTGTCAGAGATAAAAACACCTGCCCAAAATGCTAAATATGCCTTATTACTAACCCAAGCACAAGACAAAAACTACGTTACACCAACCACAGATTCTTTAATTCGTATAGCCACCGAGTATTATGATTCGATAGGTAATGATATAACAATGCAGGCAAAAGCCCATTATTATCTCGGAAGAGTGTATCAGGAATCTGGAAATAATCCTGCCACCATACGCGAATTTCTCAAAGCAATGCCATTAGTGAAACAAGCCAAAGACCATAAACTATTGTGTATGCTATATGGTAACCTTGGGTATGTATACTACCAGCAAGATCTACTGGACAAAGCGGACTCTCTTTATGTATGCGAAGAAGAACTTCTTAAACAAGAGGCTGACTCTGCCCATTTAGCAACGTTACTTGTACAACGAGCGGATATTTGTATTATGAAAGGAGCCGCATTTCATGGCAAAGCCGAAGAGTTGTTAAACCGCGCCTTACCCATTGCTGAAAGACTGAATAATCCATATGTAAAAATAGAAGTTATTAGCTCCCTAAGAATTCTTTATAACGAAATGGAAAAACCGGAAAAGGCTATTTCATATATCAGACGTGAGCTTATGCTGCAAAAAGACACCACTCAACTATATGGCATATATCTAAGTCTAAGCGATGCTTATTACAAAAGCAACCAGAATGACTCAGCAGTTTATTATGCTCATAAATGCCTATTTTCTCCCAGTTTTTACACTAAAGCCGGTGCTTGCATCATACTAGAAAATGTAGCACGAAAAAAAGGAAACTTTGCCGAAGCATTACATTTCAAAGATAACTATGAAGTATATATGGATAGCACAAAACACATTGAACGCACAAAGGAAATTTTAGCAGTTGAAAAAGAGACCCTTCTCCAACAAAGTGAACAAAAACACAGGAGTAACCTATCATTATACTTACATTATATCTACGCCGGGGGTAGTTTCATAATAATACTCATTATTCTTTTTGCATACAAACGAATCAAATACCATCGAAAAGCACAACAACTAAAACAGGAACAGGAATCTCTATTACAAGCTATCTCCACACAATCCATCCAAATGAAAAAAGATATGGAGGATAAAGATGCAGAAATAACGGTGTTGAGACAAAAATGTAGTAAGTATAATGAAGATAAACAATATTTAGATCAACTGAATAGCTGTCTTAATGAGTTATTAAAAGAAAAAAACAAGATATACACAGATATTAAAAAAGCTATTGCAGAAAAAGAGAAAGCGATAGAACAACTTATGCAACAAATACAATTACCAGATGACGCGAAATATAATATCCATTTAACAGAACAACTGACTAACATAAAAAAAGAAAAAAGTTATTTGTTCGACAGTTTATTAACAAGTCAGTCTGTCGCCTACAAGAGTTTATTAACCATAAAACAACACAATTATGAAAATCCGGATGCAACCGAAAAAGTACCGAATGAAATATGGGAAACATTGATTTCGGAAATAGACCAATTAACACATGGGTTTATCAAGCGATTGACGGGGAAGCATGAACGACTATTGAAAGAAGATGTCTATTTCTGCTGTTTGGTTAAAATCGGCATGAAATATGCGGATATTGCGAATGTATTTGGTTGCACTTCCAATGCTGCATACAAAAGAAGAGATGCTATCATGAAGAGGATGGATATAGAGACGCCTATAAAATTTGATATTCTAATAGAAGATATTTAATTGTAATGTATTGATTTTCAACAAGCGTGCATTTGTTAATTAAGTTTTAACAAAATACTACACAAAACAAATCAACGCTAATCCCTATGTTTGCAACATCAAAAATGAAAAACCGAATTTATATTTTACAGACATGAAAAAAGAACTACTTATTTTCGTACTATGCAGTATGCTAGTCACACAATTACCGTGTCTTGCCAATAGTGGGATTGATACTTATTCAACACGCCAAACTGTTATACTACGTGGTTCAGAACAACATTCTACACAACGTACTCTATTCCCAGCACAGGTATTTCTCATGGATCATTTATTAACGACCGAGTCATTAGACTTCGAATCTGATTTTAAAATAACCATAACGAATATATCAACAGGCGAAGTAGTGTATGAGCAAACTTATAATGCTAGCACTAAGTACACAACTATTGATTTAGGAACAGAAGAAACGGGAGAATACAAAATAGAATTGTCGTCAGCAAACTGGCAATTATATGGAAATTTTAGTTTATGAAACCATGACATAACTCATCATATACTAAGAGATTGCCATCTAAGTTTAATTGTACATTTTAAAGCTATTGATAATACATTATTTCATTGGCTCAAGCGTAATAATTGGCATTAGTAAAAATACTATCAATAAAAGATATTTATTTGACATTACAACAAATTCAAATAATGTTAACCTATATGAGACACAGTCATATATTATTAATTATTCTTTATTTCTTTTCGACATCTTGTTCTTCGAGAGACAATAAAAAATTGGCACTTGCATTAGAAAAAGCCAAAGAGAATACAAGCGAACTCTTAAAAGTAATAGAACATTATAAACACGACTCTGATACGTTAAAGTATGCTGCTGCATTATTTTTAATAGAAAATATGTCTTATCACTATGGAGGATATAGCAAAAATATTTCTTTAATTGAGTTAGCTAAAAAAGAATTTGTAATTAATGGAACTGTTCGTTCAGAAATCTTAGATAGCATAAATAGAAATGTCAATTTTGAACAAGTTGCAGATGCAGAATGTATTAAAGCAGACTTTTTAATACATAATATAGATCATGCTTTCGATGCTTGGCGTAAAAGACCATGGGGTAAGTATTATTCTTTTTCAGAATTTTGTGAATATTTACTGCCATATCGGGTTGATAATGAGCCATTGGAAGATTGGAGAGAAATATATGCTGAACGTTATGGTTATCTTTTAGATTCGGTTTACACGGGTTCTGATATCGTAGAAGCAGCAACTACAATTTGTCAGCGCTTACGTGAAGAAGGTTTCCATCATACACATATATTTAACAATATAACTGTTTGTGCATCCCCCTCTTTTCTTCTCGATTATCGCACAGGTGGATGTACAGAAGAAAGTAATTTTACTATCCACGTATTACGTTCTTTAGGTATTCCTGTCCAAAACGATTTCTATGCTTATTCACCAGAAACTTATAGTTCTCATAGTTGGTGTGTATTGTTAGATACAAACAAACAAAATATACCCTTTTGTTATATGGAATATTATCCAATAAGAAACGAAATGAGAACAGACGAACGAAAAAAATGTAAGATTTATAGGAAAACGTTCCAAATACAGGATGATATATTAGCCTCTTGGACTGATGTGACAATTCCTCCTACATTGAAGAAAATTTTTCAGAAAGATGTCTCAAATGAGTACTTTCAAAGCAGATTAAGTCTGCCAGTGAGAGATATAAATAAAAGGTATTATTTAGGAACATTTAATAAAGAACGGATAATTCCTATTTGTAAAGGAGAAATACATGAAGATAGTGTTTCTTTTGGAGCAGTTGAGGATCGTAACATTTATCTACTACTATCTGGAATATCCGAAAAGTTAGAATTAGAGTCTGAACCTTTTGTTTTCATTGATGGCCAACTCCATTATCTTAAAGCAGATTTAAGCAAAATAAAGACTGAAACACTTTACCGCAAATTTCCTCTTTTTAGATGGAATCAGGAACGAATGTATCGAATTATTAAAGCACAATTCTATGGAGGAAATCATCGGAATAGGATTAACAAGAAATTATATGAAGTATGTGACACGCCTTATGTATGCTTTAATACATATCCTATGGATACCTTATACCAAAAGAACAGGTATCTTAAATATATAGCTCGAAATGATGTTTTACTTGAATTAGCAGAGTTACATTTTTTTAATGATCGGGAAGAATTAATACCACAAAACATTATTTCAGGAGAATCATATAATAACAAAGACCCAGAAATGCAATTGAAAAATTGCTTTGATAATGATCCACTTACATACTTTTTATCAAAGAACAAAGGCGATTCAATAATTTTCGATTTCGGCAAAGAGGTTAATATCACATATGCGATCTGCGTACCGCGAAATGACGATAACTTTATTCGCATAGGAGATGAATATGAGTTATTCTATTTTGATAAAAGAAAAGGATGGATTTCTTTATTAAGAAAAGTAGCGAATAAAAATACGATAGAATGCAAAGTACCTGATAATGCTCTTTTGATGCTAAGAGACTGGACACGAGGCAAAGAAGAACAAGTATTCTTTTTTTCTAACCATAAACAGATGTATATCTGTAATATTTAAATGTAAAACTTATTAGAATAAAAAAAAATGGAAAAGCTGAGATTATCATATTACACAATTCCAGTCAAGTTAGAAATTGAAGATGATAAATATCTGTTAACTCATGGCTATACTGGTGCTATTGATATTTTAGATAAAGACATTTGGAAGGAAATAGAAGATTTTTCCAAAACAAGTTCATTACCAGAACAAACTATAGCATATTTACAGAAAAGAGGATATCTAACAACACATACTCAAGAAGAGGAAATTGAGTATGTAAAGAAATTAGCACAACTTCTACATAAAACTCAAAGTAAATTGTACAAAACATTTGGATTCATTATTAGCTATGACTGTAACTTCAGATGTTCTTATTGCTTTGAGAATGGAATATCTAATCATGGGAATCAATGGTCTAAATGGACATTTACAAAAGAGATGGTAGATAAAGCCTATAAAACCATGATGAAAATTGAGCCTAGAAAAGAATTACATTATAAAAATATACTTCTTTATGGGGGTGAACCTTTCTTGCGCCAAAACAAAGAAGTAATAGAATATATTGTTCTGAAAGGTCATCAATTAGGATATACATTCAAAGTAATCAGCAATGGATATGACATTGACTATTTTGAGAACATCTTATCTCCGGAATATTTTAGTTTCTTTCAAATTACACTTGATGGGGATAAAGAAAATCATAATTCTCGTAGATTTCATTATGAAGAAGGAGCCAGTTTTGATAAAATAGTTAATAACATTGGTATCTTATTAAGAAAAAATATTGATGTATCGGTAAGAGTTAATACAGATAGTAACAATTTTCAAGATTTCAAATCGCTAAATGAATTATTTAAAAAACTAGGATTCACATCAAATCCTCATTTCAAAACATACTCTTCCATATTAAGAAAATATAATGAGAATGATAACTGCGATGTTGATATCAATTATTTATCAATGGATACATTTAATAAGCAACATCAAAAGACATACAATGGAGAAATATATTATCAAGACTTTGGCATTTATAGACATTATCTATCATATTTAGAAAATGGTTCTCGTTGCCGTTTATATTCTGCTAGTTGTTCTGCTCAATATGGAAGCTATCTTCTAGATCCCGTAGGAGATATATTTACATGCCTTGAAACAGTCGGAAAACCAGACCAAGTTATTGGGCATTACACAAACGAAGAACCTGAATGGACAGAAGTACGTAAGCATTGGTTTGAAAGAAATACCGGAAATGCTCTTAATTGTCAATCTTGTAAATATGCACTATTATGTGGAGGAGGATGTTTAGCTCGTTCTGTTCATACAAAAGATGGTTTTAAGGCATCTGCTTGTTTCAAATTTAAATCTGTATATCCTCTGTCTGTAAACAGAGCATATTCAACATATAAACAATCACTATTATTAACCACTAATTCAAAAATCAAATGAAAGAATTAAAGAAAAATGCAGTGGCTGGCATTCAGCCTGTTAACGAAGAACTGTGCGACGAGATGTTCGTTCATGAACTGGAAAAACGTTTGGAAACTGATCCATTATTAGCTAATGGATTATTAGACTTGGTCACAACAATGGATGCTTCGTCAGGAGATGTTGACCTCCTTTGTTGGAAATGTGATTCCGAATCCACCAATTGGGGCTAGGCTATTGGAAATGAATATATCTTAAAAAGATACATTCATCCAAGACGATAGAGAATGCTCCTCAATGGAGAATTCTCTATTTTACAGTTAATTTGATTCCTATGATACAATAAATTGAGATATATGAAATATACCGTCGTTTTTTTTGTTTATTTATTGACCATTTTTCTATTTCCACAAATTCTTTATGCCCAATGCAGCATTGCTGGTAAAGTAACAGATTTGGAAGGCCAATCATTATCATATGTTTCAGTACAACTATTCCGTGTCGATTCAAGCTTTGTGACTGGTACAACCACTGACACATTAGGCTATTATCAATTTACAAAGGTTTCCCCTTCACCTTATTTTATAGTTTTTTCCTCAATAGGATATAAAAAGCAAATAGTTAACGCCAATACAACAGAGAAGAAAAACGAACTACCACCAGTGATAATGGAAACAGATAACATAGAGTTGAACGAAGTGGTGGTAAAAGGAGCTTCTGTTATCCGGCAAAAGGATAGGCTACTCATTTTGCCTGACAAGCAACAGGTAAAACAAGCAGGTACAGGGTATGATTTATTATATAATTTGATGATTCCTGGAATGGAAGTGGACAGGATAAAGGGAAAAGTAAAAACATTTGGTGGGGAAGCCACTTTATATATTGATGGGAGGAAAGCTGATTATCGAGAAGTGCAGAGTTTAAGACCACGAGATATAGAGAAAGTAGAGTATTTCGACACACCATCAGGGAGGTACGCCGACGATGTTGCTGCAATCAACTATGTTACCCGTCAGTACAAGTCAGGGGGATACGTGGCAATTGATGGACGGCAAGCTATGGGATACCTCAATGGAGACTATAACATAGTGAGCAAACTGTCACATGGCAACATGAATTATACGCTTTTTGCGGGATATAGCATGAACAAATACAAGGGGGATATAAATGATAATCACGAATATTTTATCTTTCCTAAATATGCTATAGATAGAAAAACTAATACACTGGATAATAAGGTTAAGAGCGACAACCAATATGTACAGTTAAACATAGCTAACCAGAATAAAAAACGTAATTTATTGGCGAAAATATCATTCGTGCGTAATGATGCACCAGACAACTTTAGCCGGGAATTACTTGAGTATGGCGGCGGACACACAATGAATAAAGAGTCGAGCAAAACAACTAATCAGTCCGGCAATATGCCTACTATAGATTTATATGGATATTTTAACTTGAAAAACAATCAGTATATTGAGTCGTCATTGGCAGGTACCTATGCTAATAATTCTTATTCTTACAATTACCTGGAAGATAAATATACCACTTTAACTCATACAAAAGAAGATATCTATACAGTTCGAGCAGATATAAAGTATGGAATACGATGGAAAGAACGCAATGCTTTATCTCTCCGAATAGGGCACTATCATACCATTAGTTCTTCCCATTATGATGGAAACAATTCATCTTGGCAGCATTTATGGACAGGCCAAACCTTGTTTTATGCAGAATACAATCGAATGTTTAAAAAGAATCTAACATTCAGTGTATCCCCCGGATTATCGTCACTGCAATATCGCTTACATAACGAGAAGCGTATTAGCCAAATCTCACCACGCTTGAAAACAAATTTAACTTATCGAATCTCCAGCCTACATCAAATCGTTTTCAATGGAGTTTTAGGCAACACACAACCTCAAATTTCCCAATTAAGTAATGCTGTACAAGAAATTGATTCATTAATCATTAAAAGAGGAAATCCTAACTTGGATAATACTATTTTTGGAGATGTCAATTTCAACTATAGCGGCCAGTTTAAAAACCTCAATCTATATGCGGCACTTCATTACGAAAGAGTTGAACATGTTAATACTGATGAGTTTTTTATTAAAGACGGTAGACTCATAAACACCTTTCGTAGTGATGTAAGTGCCCATCATCATGAAGGCATGCTATCCGCCACATGGAAAGTGTCGGAAAATTTTCGTTTAAAAATGGACGGATATTGGTCAATTACTTCTCTCTTTAAAGGGATTTCCGACAAATCGAGCAGTCTTTCCGGATTGATTCAAATGGACTATTACTGGAAAGATTTATCATGTAGTCTTTATGGCAAAACAAGTTCGAAAAGTTTTAGTGCAGATTTGATCCATAAATATGAACCGGCTAAATACGGATTAACGGCACGCTGGAGTTGTGGAAACTGGTTGGTGGAAGCAGGAGCGGAAAGCCCTTTTACCAAACACCGCCAGTGGAAACAATCAGTGACATTAGATGCTTACAATTACACAAATTATGTGACAGGGCGCATATATCAACAGACAGGCTTTCTAAAAGTGATTTATACACATAATTTCGGAAAGAAAACCGCACGAGACGACAATAACACGAACAGACATATTAACAGTGCCATCCTAAAAGCTTATTAAAAGATGAATAAATACAACACTATCAGCATTTCTCCGTTCTCTTCTTCCACAGAAAAGGAGCATTATCTACTTTCTTGCAACGGGAGATATTTTGAGGTTAACCAGCCCTTAGCAGAATTATTAACTGACCTACAACAGAATGAGACTCAAGAAGCAGCTATACAAACTTATATTAATAAGAAAGAGGGAAAATATACCTTTGAACAGACAGAAAGTCTCATTAAAAAGCATATTGACCCTCTTCTTACAATTCCCAAAGAGAAAGAATGTACATTCCTTTACGAAAAGGAACTTCTAACAGCCGCCACTGTTGAGCGTTTTTCAAAAAGATTTTCTTTTCTATTCAATAGGAAATTTATGTGGAGCTTGCTATCTATAGCAACAATTATGGACATATTCTTTTTTATCAATGTTCCCGACTTATTAGTTTTCAATAACAGAGCAAATGCTTTTGGTATGGCAGGACTGCTGATATTTATGTTAGTATCTTCATTCTTTCACGAATTAGGACATGCCTCAGCTTGTAAATATTGTGGGGTAAAACACGGAAGTATCGGTTTTGGGATCTACTTAAATTTTCCCGTCCTATATACAGATGTAACGGAAATATGGAAATTAAATAGAAAGCAACGATTTATGGTAAATATCGCAGGGGTCTATTTCCAATGTTTCTTTCTTATAGTTTTACTGGTCGGTTTCTGGATGACCGGTGACGATATGCTGCGATATATGATATTAATTCTCAATTTAGGCTTTTTGATGACTCTCAATCCATTCTTTAAATTCGATGGTTACTGGATTGTATCTGACCTCCTAGGAGTGCCAAGTTTACGTAAACGTTCTATTGAAATAATCAAATATTACTGGTATCGAATTATGAGACGCCGCATCCAACAAATGCCCTATTTATTGCGGATAGGTCTCGCGGAGAGATGGGGACTGGCGATATACGCGGTGATAGTGAATTTCTTCATGGGATACTATTTCATATACATTATTCCACGTTTCCTATATAATTTTCTGCTTTCATTTCCAAGAGAGATGCAGGAACTCATTCTCTATTTGTCTAATAACCTAACACCTCCTTTTGCTTTAATGCGCAACATCGGAATACAACTGTTGTTCCTCGCACTATTGGGATACCTATTTACGAAAATGATTCGTAGTCTGAAAAAACAGAATAGCAAGAATGGAGAACAAGCTTAATACCAGTTTTTATGTGGCTACAATATTGCTACTGGCAGTGTTGACAATAGAGATATTCCAATTCAAAGACCATTACCGGATTGGAATGCTATTGTCAATTGTAGCTCTAGCATTTGTCCGCCCGCTTCCTATCCAACAATGGACATTTATAGACTGGACGTTGAGTATCATAGTAGCCTATGATTTAGTATTATGCTTTTATGCCAGTTGTGCTGTACCAGCTGTATACAACATGATATTTTCATTCTATGGATTCACCGTTTATTTGATTGTGAGGAAGCTTTTGGCTACCGGCAAATCTCTGAATCTATTTCAGGTAGGAAGTTATTTACCTATTGGGGCAGCTCTGATACTGACTGTCTGTTCGTTTATTATATTCCGCAATTCCGTATTAGAGGCAGGCTTCACAGACACCTATCATTTTCGTTTTTTATTCCGCCCATTAGGATATGTAACCAATGTATGGGCAGAAATACTATTAGTACTTTTAGGGTGGATTTGTTTTATACGCCGCTATTCCAGTATATTCATATTTCTAACAATAGTAACGATTTTGCTCTCTTTCTCCAGAGGGGCTTATGTTGCACTAGGCATTTACTTGGTGATATGGATCGCTGCAACTAAAAGTGCCAAGCACTGGAAACCGCTGCTCGCCGTTTTTGCAGCCATTGCTATAATCGCTATACTTTTCCCTACCGAAATGAAAACTACCCTGCGCATGAATGCCACTGTTTCACAACAACGGAGTAGCGAATGGAGAATAAATTCGACTTATGCCGCTTGGGAGATTTTTGAGAAGCATCCCATTCTCGGATATGGAAACGGAAGCTATACCCTTGTTATAGATGAATCACTAAATCAAGACAGTACTGTTCCTTTTACAACTTTTGCACCAAACATTATTATCAAATTACTAATTGAAAAGGGCATCATTGGAATAATACCTTATCTACTGTTGCTAGTAGAGATAATCGGAATTGCATTAAGCCGTAGAAAAGACGAAAATACTTGGATAATCATTGCTACTTTAATCGCATTGTCGACCAAAGAAATGGCACAATCAACAATGTTCGACATTCCTTTTGTATGGCTTATGTTTTTTATATTGTTAGCTTTTCTACAAAGACAAGCGCCCGAACCAGAAATTTGTGAGCCGGCAAAAGATAGAAAATCATACTTAATACCAGGGTTGTTATTAACCGTTTATGGAGGTGGAATCTTATTCGTCAACCTCGACTCGCAACGATATAATATTCCAGGAAATAGAATTCCTTATTTAGTGAATCAGGGAATGGAATGTGCTAAAAACTACCAAGAGATAAAACAGGATATTTATGCAGAGAAAGCAATATCTTTTTTGAAAAAAGCTCAAAAATATAGCCCGAGAGATGTTCAACTCACTTATTTATTGTCTCAGTTGTATTTGCAAACAGATAAAATGGATCAAGGATATTGCCTTTTAGAAAACCTAGCATACGATTATCCCAATAATTCTCTTTACTCTTGGGCATTTGGAAATGTATGTTACCAAAAAGGGTTATTAAAGAAATCTATTAATCCTCTTGTAAAAGCAATTTTTAATAATCCTCGTTTATTAACAATGCAGCAAGTTAAGGAATGGAAAAATAATGATTCAGCATTTTATCATGAGTTAAAAAAAGAAATCTACAGATATTCTACTCAACACTTACAAAGTCCATCAGATTTGGCACGATATGGATATATAATGCATTGGTTTGGAGATTATGCATCAGCAACAAAGGCTTTAAGAAAAGCGGTAGAAGCTTTGCCAAGTCTAACAACATCCTGGCGTTTGCTGGGAGAAGAAAAGAAATATCGGTTATTAAAATTTGGAGCTTTAAAAAAAGACATATTTTCAACCGATGTCATTAAAGAGCCAGAAATAACAAACCAACTATTGCTTGATATGGTTTATAAGACGAAATTTTATAAATGGTACGGGGTAGAGTTTGAATACTAAAAATAATCGAATCTGAATACTTTATGGGAGTTAGTTGCTTCACTCTGCTTTTAACCTTCCCAAACGGAAAAAGCCGCATTGCTAATGGTATGCTTCGACACAATCTACAACGGCACCCGTACTAAAACCATCGACACTATTAACACAAAGGCGAAAGAAGACTTTAAAAAAGAAAGGCTGAAGGTTGACATACGAATGCAGGGCTGGGAGTAGGGAACTAAATATTAATGATTATGATGAAAATCATGTTTACAAATTTAAATTTGCAACATGGTATTCAAGTCGATTATTAAATGTAAAAATATAAGCTATGAAGATATTTTTCAGTTAATTCATGATCAATGTATTATCAACATTATCGGTATTAGCACAAATTTCAGTTCGTATAATAGACGAAGGCGATCAACCTTTGTCATTTAATGGAAATAATGTGTCATTCGGCTATGTAGAAGATAATTGCATCTATATCATTTTATCAAAAGTGGGGAAAAAATACATCCCTTTCACCGATCCATTTATATTTGATGGGAAACAGTTCAATTATTTTTCAACAGATAATAAAGGAAGCAAATCGGAAGATATTAAGATTTACCGAAAGTTCCCGTTCTTTGCATGGAATAAGGATAGAATGTACAAAATTGTAGATTCTAAGTTTGAGGAAAGTAATACGATTGATTTCAGCCATCCTGAAATGCTATACCATATATGTGATACGTCTAAAGTTTGCTATAATGAATTGATGGTGCAGAATAAACAAAAATACCGCTATGTACGATACAAAGTCAGGGAAAATGCTTTTCTCGAATTAGCAGAACTACACTTTTATCAAGACCGACAAGAAGTGAAACCTGTAAATATAGTCGCATGCGAACCATATAATGCTAATGACGATGAATTTAAACTAGCGAATTGCTTCGATTATGCCCCGCTCACCTATTTTCTGTCTAAGAAAGAAGGACAGGAACTTATTTTTGACTTTGGTTCAGAAGTTTTAATTAATAAGATTTTATGTATTCCACGCAACGACGACAATTTTATCCGTCCGGGAGATACCTATGAACTCTTTTATTGGGGAAAAGATAAAAAGTGGATTTCGTTAGGTAAACAAAAGGCAAAAGGTGTTTATTTACAATACAAAGATGTTCCCCGGAACGCACTACTTTTCCTTCATAATGAAACCCGGGGAAAAGAGGAAGAGGTATTTTTCTTGAGAGATGGCGAACAATATTTTGTTAACAGCTTGCCTATAGACTAACCTTCAACATCGCATAATTCAAATAACGATATTGGCATCCAAGCTATCTTTCTAATAACAATATCCTGTTTTTTTCTATTTTATGCAAAAAAACAGGATATTATGCATCTTTTCTCCGAAATAATGCATATTTTTGCGCCATCATTAGAATAATTATACAATGAAGAAGAAAGCAAATCGGTTAGACGCCATCAAAATGATTATCTCAAGCAAAGAGGTCGGCTCGCAGGAAGAACTACTGCAAGAGTTGAACCGCGAAGGCTTCGAACTGACGCAGGCCACCCTCTCACGAGACTTGAAACAACTGAAAGTAGCCAAGGCTGCCAGTATGAACGGAAAGTATGTATATGTACTGCCGAATAACATTATGTATAAACGTTCTACCGACCAAAGTGCCGGCGACATGTTACGCAATAACGGATTTATCTCTTTGCAGTTCTCCGGTAACATCGCCGTTATCCGCACCCGTCCCGGTTATGCCAGCAGCATGGCTTATGACATCGACAACAATGAGTTCACCGAAATTCTCGGAACCATTGCCGGAGACGATACGATAATGTTAGTGCTTCGTGAAGGAGTTGCCGCAAGCAAGATACGCCAGCTTTTGTCACTCATCATCCCAAATATCGAATAATTATAATTATACCTATATTATATATAAAGAAATGGACACTCAACAAATAGATGTTATGGTAGCCGACGCCTCACATGAGGTTTACGTTGACACTATTTTGGAAACTATCAGAAATGCTGCCGCCGTACGAGGAACAGGAATCGCGGAACGCACACACGAATACGTAGCGACAAAGATGAAGGAAGGAAAAGCAATCATTGCCCTTTGCGGCGACACGTTTGCCGGATTCACTTATATCGAATCATGGGGCAACAAACAATATGTAGCCACTTCCGGTCTGATTGTTCATCCCGATTTCCGTGGTTTAGGGCTGGCAAAACGTATCAAACAGGCTTCTTTCCAACTGGCACGTCTCCGATGGCCGAAAGCGAAAATATTCAGCCTGACTTCCGGCGCAGCCGTGATGAAGATGAATACGGAACTGGGCTACGTCCCCGTCACCTTCAACGAACTGACAGACGACGAGGCTTTCTGGAAAGGATGCGAAGGATGCATCAACCATGATATTCTGGTTGCCAAGAACCGTAAGTTCTGTATCTGCACAGCCATGCTGTACGACCCGACAGAACCGCGGAACATTAAAAAAGAACAAGAAAGAAATAACATTTAAAAAATATACAGCACTATGGAAGAAAAGAAGAAAAAAGTAGTGGTGGCATTCAGCGGCGGACTGGATACATCGTTCACCGTCATGTACCTCGCCAAAGAAAAAGGTTACGAAGTATATGCAGCTTGTGCCAATACAGGCGGTTTCAGTGAAGAACAACTGAAAACAAATGAAGAGAACGCCTACAAACTGGGAGCAGTAAAATACGTTACACTCGACGTTACCCGGGAATACTACGAGAAAAGCTTGAAATATATGGTTTTCGGAAATGTGCTGCGCAACGGTACTTATCCGATTTCGGTCAGTTCCGAACGTATCTTCCAGGCACTGGCTATCGCACGTTATGCGAACGAAATCGGCGCGGACGCTATTGCCCACGGTTCTACCGGAGCAGGTAACGACCAAATTCGTTTCGACATGACTTTCCTCGTGTTGGCTCCTAACGTAGAAATCATCACGCTGACCCGTGATATGGCATTGAGCCGCCAGGAAGAAATAGACTATCTGAACAAGCATGGTTTCAGCGCGGATTTCACCAAACTGAAATACTCGTACAACGTAGGCCTGTGGGGTACTTCCATCTGCGGTGGCGAAATCCTCGACTCCGCACAGGGATTGCCGGAAACTGCCTACCTGAAACATGTAGAAAAAGAAGGCAGCGAACAGCTCCGCCTGACTTTCGAAAAGGGAGAACTGAAAGCCGTCAACGACGAGAAGTTTGACGACCCGATTAAAGCTATCCAGAAAGTGGAAGAAATCGGTGCCGCTTACGGCATCGGCCGTGATATGCACGTAGGCGATACGATTATCGGTATCAAAGGCCGTGTAGGTTTCGAAGCCGCCGCCCCGATGCTGATTATCGGCGCTCACCGCTTCCTTGAGAAATATACACTGAGCAAATGGCAACAATACTGGAAAGACCAGGTAGCCAACTGGTACGGTATGTTCCTGCACGAAAGCCAGTATCTGGAACCTGTGATGCGTGACATCGAAGCCATGTTGCAGGAAAGCCAGCGTAACGTGAACGGTACGGCTATCCTCGAACTTCGTCCGCTTTCTTTCTCTACCGTAGGCGTGGAATCGGAAGACGACCTCGTGAAAACCAAATTCGGAGAATACGGTGAAATGCAGAAAGGCTGGACAGCCGAAGACGCGAAAGGCTTTATCAAAGTGACTTCTACTCCGCTGCGTGTTTACTATAACAACCATAAAGACGAAGAGATATGATTAAAGCAGGAATCATTGGTGGCGCAGGATATACGGCAGGCGAATTAATCCGCCTGCTGCTCAACCATCCGGAGACTGAAATCGTATTTATCAACAGTAGCAGTAATGCCGGAAACAGAATCACGGACGTACACGAAGGCTTGTACGGGGAAACAGACTTGAGATTCACCGATCAGTTACCTCTGGACGAAATCGACGTTCTTTTCTTCTGTACAGCCCACGGTGACACGAAGAAATTCATGGAAAGCCACAACATACCGGAAGACCTGAAGATTATCGACCTCTCCATGGACTACCGCATCAAGAGTGACGACCACGACTTCATCTACGGCCTGCCGGAACTGAACCGCCGCGCCACCTGTACGGCAAAGCATGTAGCCAACCCCGGTTGTTTTGCCACTTGTATCCAGCTGGGTCTGCTCCCGCTAGCCAAGAACCTGATGCTGACGGACGATATTTCTGTAAATGCCATTACAGGAAGTACCGGAGCCGGAGTGAAACCGGGAGCTACCAGTCATTTCAGTTGGAGAAACAATAACATGAGTGTATACAAAGCGTTCGACCACCAGCACGTGCCCGAAATCAAACAGTCGCTGCAACAGTTGCAGAACAGTTTTGATTCCGACATAGACTTTATTCCGTACCGTGGAGATTTCCCGCGCGGCATCTTCGCTACGTTAGTAGTGAAAACTAAAGTGTCATTGGAAGAAATTGTCCGCATGTACGAAGAGTATTATGCGAAGGATTCATTTGTGCACATCGTAGACAAGAATATAGACCTCAAACAAGTAGTCAACACCAACAAGTGTCTGATACATCTTGAGAAGCATGGCGACAAGCTGTTGATTATCTCCTGTATCGACAACCTGCTGAAAGGTGCCAGCGGACAGGCGGTTCACAACATGAACCTGATGTTCAACCTGGAAGAGACGGTAGGACTGCGTTTGAAGCCTTCAGCTTTTTAAAAACAGAAGAATTATGAATTTATTCGACGTATATCCTTTATATAATATCAATATAGTCAAGGGAAAAGGTTGCAAAGTCTGGGACGAGAACGGGACTGAATACTTAGACCTTTACGGCGGACACGCTGTCATCTCCATCGGACACGCACACCCTCACTATGTAGAGATGATTAGCAACCAGGTAGCCAACCTTGGTTTCTACTCGAACTCGGTAATCAACAAGCTGCAACAACAGGTAGCCGAACGGCTGGGAAAGATTTCCGGCTATGACGATTACAGCCTGTTCCTTATCAACAGCGGTGCCGAAGCGAACGAGAACGCGCTGAAACTAGCTTCTTTCTACAACGGACGTACCAAAGTGGTTTCTTTCACCAAAGCCTTCCACGGACGTACTTCACTGGCAGTAGAAGCGACCAACAATCCGTCCATCATCGCTCCTATCAACAACAACGGTCACGTTGTCTATCTTCCTCTGAATGACACCGAAGCCATGAAGCAGGAATTGTCTAAAGGAGACGTATGCGCCGTAATCATTGAAGGAATACAAGGTGTAGGCGGCATCAAGATACCGACTACCGAATTTATGCAGGAACTCCGCAAGGCATGTACCGAGACGGGCACTATCCTGATTCTCGACGAGATTCAGAGCGGATACGGACGTAGCGGAAAGTTCTTCGCCCACCAATACAATGACATCAGACCAGACATTATCACCGTAGCCAAAGGTATCGGAAACGGATTCCCGACGGCGGGTGTTCTTATCAGTCCGATGTTCAAGCCTGTGTACGGACAGCTAGGAACCACTTTCGGCGGAAACCATCTGGCATGCTCGGCAGCCCTCGCCGTAATGGACGTTATCGAACAGGAAAACTTGGTAGAAAACGCGGCTAAAGTAGGTAACTACTTGCTGGAAGAGTTGAAGAAATTCCCGCAAATCAAAGAAGTACGCGGGCGCGGGCTTATGATTGGACTCGAATTTGAAAACCCCATCAAGGAATTGCGCAGCCGTCTCATCTATGACGAGCACGTGTTCACGGGAGCAAGCGGTACGAACGTACTGCGTCTTCTGCCGCCTCTCTGCCTCAGCATGGAAGAAGCAGACGAGTTCCTCGCGCGCTTCAAGAAGGTACTCTAACCGCTCATTTGATTAATAAACAGCCAACAATAAAAGCAGTCTCTATCAGAAATTTATTTCTTATTCAGGCTGCTTTTTGTTTTTTCGCAATTTACCGTTACCTTTGTCTATGACAACTCATTAAAAACAAGCGTAATATGAAAATAGCTATCATCGGTGCAGGCAATATGGGCGGTTCCATCGCTCGCGGCCTGGCAAAAGGAAGTCTGATAGAGGACTCGGATATCATCGTATCCAACCCCAGTGCAGGCAAACTGGAACAATTGAAAAAAGAATTTCCGGGTATCTCTACAACTCACAGCAATGCCGAAGCGGCACTGGGAGCAGACATCGTTATCCTTGCCGTAAAGCCGTGGTTCATGCAACCCGTAATGCGCGAGTTGAAACTAAAAAGCAAACAGATACTTATCTCGGTAGCCGCCGGCATCAGTTTCGAGGAACTGGCGCATTATGTGGTATCACCGGAGATGCCGATGTTCCGCCTTATCCCCAACACCGCTATCAGCGAACTGGAAAGCATGACACTCGTTGCCGCACGAAATACCAACGACGAACAGGATAAATTCGTTCTCCAACTGTTCAAAGAAATGGGAACAGTGATGCTTATCCCCGAAGATAAAATAGCGGCAGCCACCGCACTGGCTTCCTGCGGCATCGCCTACGTGCTGAAATACGTGCAAGCAGCCATGCAAGCCGGCATCGAAATGGGTATCCGCCCGAAAGACGCGATGACTATGGTAGCGCAATCACTGAAAGGAGCCGCCGCACTGATTCTGAACAATGACACCCACCCCAGCATAGAAATCGACAAGGTGACTACTCCGGGCGGAATCACCATAAAAGGAATCAATGAACTGGAACACAACGGCTTCACCTCCGCTATCATCCAGGCAATGAAAGCATCGAAATAACGACTAACGGAGTGGTGATTAATAGCTGCGCTGCATAGTGTTAATCACTAATCTGTTAATCACTAAATCAATCTCTAATCATTAAATAATTAATCACTTAATAACATGAATGACCAAATTAAACAGATAGCAGAACGCCTTCGCGGATTGCGTGATGTACTGGAACTGACTTCTGAGGACATTGCCCGCGACAGCGACATCCCTGCTGAAGAATACCGACTTGCAGAAACAGGAGAATACGACATTTCTGTCAGCATGCTGCAGAAGATTGCACGTACGTATAATGTTGCCCTCGATGCCCTGATGTTCGGCGAAGAACCTAAGATGAGCAGTTATTTCGTAACCCGTGCCGGTAAAGGCGTCAGCATCGAACGTACGAAAGCCTATAAATACCAGTCACTGGCATCGGGCTTCATGAACCGCACCGCCGACCCGTTCATCGTTACCGTTGAACCGAAAGGGGACGACGAACCTATCCATTATAACAAACACAACGGGCAAGAATTCAACCTTGTGATTGAAGGACGTATGCTCATCAATATCGAAGGCAAAGAAATCATCCTCAATCAAGGAGACAGTATCTATTTCAATTCCAAACTCCCACATGGCATGAAAGCGCTCGATGGCAAAACGGTACGTTTTCTGGCAGTAATTATGTAATAATATCATGGTAGAAAGATTTTTATCACAGACCTCTTTCAGCTCACAAGAGGACTTCAACAAAAACTTGAAAATAAACGTCCCGGAGAACTTCAACTTCGGTTATGACGTAGTAGACGCCTGGGCTGCCGAACAACCCGACAAGAACGCTTTGCTCTGGACAAACGACAAAGGCGAAAGCCGCCAGTTCTCATTCGCCGACATGAAGCGATATACGGACATGACCGCCTCGTACTTCCAAAGTCTGGGCATCGGTCGCGGCGACATGGTAATGTTGATTCTGAAACGCCGTTACGAGTTCTGGTACAGCACCATCGCCCTTCACAAGCTGGGAGCAACCATCATCCCCGCCACTCACCTGTTGACCAAAAAGGATATTATCTACCGTTGCAACGCTGCCGACATCAAAATGATTGTAGCCGCCGGTGAAGGAATCATCCTGCAACATATCAAAGATGCCCTGCCCGACTGCCCGACTGTCGAAAAACTGGTCAGCGTCGGTCCGGAAATCCCCGAGGGCTTCGAAGATTTCCATCAGGGAATAGAGAATGCCGCTCCATTCGTACGTCCGAGACATGCAAATACCAACGATGATATTTCGCTGATGTATTTCACTTCCGGCACTACCGGCGAACCTAAAATGGTGGCACATGACTTCACTTATCCGTTAGGCCATATCGTAACAGGCAGCTTCTGGCACAATCTGGACGAGAACAGCCTTCATCTTACCATCGCTGATACGGGCTGGGGAAAAGCCGTATGGGGCAAACTTTACGGACAATGGATTGCCGGAGCCAATATCTTCGTGTATGACCACGAGAAATTCACTCCCGCCGCCATTTTGGAAATGATACAGAACTATCATGTCACTTCCCTCTGTGCGCCGCCTACTATCTTCCGCTTCTTGATTCACGAAGACCTGACGAAGTTCGATTTGTCTTCACTCAAATACTGCACGATTGCCGGAGAAGCTCTGAACCCTGCCGTATTCGAGACATTCAAGAAACTGACGGGTATCAAACTGATGGAAGGTTTCGGACAGACGGAAACTACCCTGACTATCGCCACCATGCCTTGGATGGAACCGAAACCGGGAAGCATGGGACTGCCAAATCCGCAATACGATGTTGACTTGATTGACCACGAAGGCCGCTCGGTTGAAGCCGGTGAACAGGGACAAATCGTAATCCATACCAGCAAAGGCAAACCTCTCGGACTTTTCAAAGAGTACTACCGCGATGCGGAACGTACACACGAAGCTTGGCATGACGGTATCTATTATACAGGAGACGTTGCATGGAAAGACGAAGACGGCTATCTCTGGTTCGTAGGTCGTGCGGATGATGTTATCAAGAGCTCCGGTTACCGCATCGGCCCGTTCGAAGTGGAAAGCGCCTTGATGACTCACCCGGCTGTTGTGGAATGTGCCATCACCGGAGTACCCGACGAGATTCGCGGACAAGTGGTAAAAGCTACGATTGTTCTATCCAAAGACTATAAGAATCGCGCCGGAGAAGAACTGATTAAGGAATTGCAGAACCATGTGAAGAAAGTGACTGCTCCTTATAAATATCCACGTGTGATTGAATTCGTGGAAGAACTCCCGAAGACTATCAGCGGTAAAATTCGCCGTGTGGAAATCCGACAGAATGATGAAAAATAAATAAGAAACGTTCTATTCAGAATGGGATGCCGGTTGTAAGGAATGTTACAGCCGGCATTTTTTATCATCCACAGCCCTAGTCTATTTCTTTACAGCATCCATGCAGGCGCATCTAAGAATTAAACCTGTTTATTGGAATATATCATCGAAAACTACTATATTTGCTACATAATTCAAGATATTTTATCCCCAAACGAATTTAAACAGCAGATATGAGCCCAGCCGTTATATCCATTACTATTGTGGCATACTTTATAATCCTGTTCACTATCTCTTATATAACAGGACGTAAAGCCGACAATGAAGGATTCTTTGTAGGAAACCGTAAATCAGCTTGGTATATTGTTGCCTTTGCCATGATCGGTTCCACAATCTCCGGGGTTACTTTTGTCTCTGTTCCGGGTATGGTGCAAGCAAGCAGTTTTTCTTATCTGCAAATGGTACTCGGATTTATAGTCGGACAGATTATCATAGCGTTTGTGCTCGTTCCTCTCTTTTACCGCATGAATTTAGTTTCCATTTACGAATATCTGGAAAACAGGTTCGGAAGTTCATCCTATAAGACAGGAGCCTGGTTTTTCTTTATTTCCAAAATGTTGGGAGCAGCCGTCCGGCTCTTCCTCGTATGCCTGACATTGCAACTGCTTATCTTCGAACCTTTTCATCTCCCGTTCTTGCTGAATGTCATCCTAACCGTATTTATCGTATGGCTCTATACATTCCGCGGCGGGGTGAAGTCATTGATATGGACAGATGTCCTGAAAACATTCTGCCTGGTAGTTTCGGTCGTTCTCTGTATTTACTATATTGCTTCCAGCCTGCATCTGAATTTCAGTGGTCTGGTCACTACGATTTCGGACAGTGACTTCTCCAAGACGTTCTTTTTCGATGATGTCAATGACAAACGGTATTTCTTCAAGCAATTTCTGGCAGGGGTATTCACCGTCATTGCCATGAATGGACTAGACCAGGATATGATGCAGCGCAATCTCAGTTGCAAGAACTTCCGGGATTCACAAAAGAATATGATAACAAGTGGCATTTCGCAGTTCTTTGTCATTCTGCTTTTCCTGATGCTGGGAGTATTGCTTTATACTTTTACAGCGCAGCAGGGTATTGAGAATCCGGGAAAAAGCGATGAGCTATTTCCGATGGTCGCTACCGGAGATTATTTTCCCGGCATAGTCGGGATATTGTTCATTATCGGGTTGATAGCTTCCGCCTATTCTGCGGCAGGCTCTGCCTTGACAGCACTGACTACTTCCTTTACCGTAGACATTCTACATGCACAGAAAAAAGGGGAAGCCGCACTCAGCAAGATACGAAAGCATGTACATATCGGTATGGCAGTCGTCATGGGAGCAGTTATTTTCGTTTTCAATCTACTGAACAATACCAGTGTGATTGATGCGATTTACACATTGGCAAGTTATACGTACGGACCTATTTTAGGACTGTTTGCTTTCGGCATCTTCACCAAGAAACAAGTTTATGATAAATATATCCCGTTGGTAGCTATCGCGTCCCCTGCACTTTGCTATATCCTGCAAAGAAATTCGGAAACCTGGTTCAACGGTTACCAAATCAGTTACGAGTTGTTGATTATCAATGCCCTGTTCACATTCCTCGGACTTTGTTTGTTCATCAAAAGACAAGACAAAGAAACATCTCACACAACTCATACTACAAAACAAGAAATAAAATAATGAAAGCAACAATCAACTGTTTTCTTCCTTTCAGCAGGTTGGAAGAAACGATACAGACGGTTAAAGAGTTACGCGCATCGGCGCTGGTAGACACGATTTATTTGTTGGCATCACCGATTACCAATGTCTGCATCCCCGGATGCGAACTCATCTCCGTAGAGAAAATGCAATCTACACAAGCGATGCGAGCCATTGCCGAACACTCCGATAAAGCATATACTTTAGTTTATACTAAACGCACTGCGCTGCGACTGGGCATGTTCGCTCTTGAAAGAATGGTTCAGGTCATGGAAATGACTCAAGCAGGTATGGTCTATGCAGACCATTACCAACAGATGAACGGTGTGCAAAAACCAGCTCCAGTCATTGACTACCAACCCGGCAGTCTACGTAACGACTTCGATTTCGGTTCGGTATTACTGTTCAATGCCAACACATTCAAGGAAGCGATAAAAGATACGGAAGAGGAATATCAATATGCAGGCTTGTATGATTTGAGACTTAAAACATCCCAAAAGAGCAGACTGGTACATATCAACGAATATCTATATACCGAAGTAGAAAGCGACAAACGGAAAAGCGGTGAGAAGCAGTTCGATTATGTAGACCCTAAAAACCGTCAGGTACAGATTGAAATGGAACAGGCATGCACCAGGCATTTGAAGGAGATCGGCGGATATCTTTATCCCAACTTCTGTCCCGTAGACTTCTCTTCCCATACTTTTGAATATGAAGCTTCTGTTATTATACCTGTACGCAACCGCATTCGCACAATCAAAGATGCCGTATGCTCGGCACTGAACCAGCAAACGACCTTTCCATTCAATGTCATTGTCATCGACAACCATTCGACAGACGGAACCTGTGAAGCTCTACGTGAACTTAGTTCGGACAAGCGGCTGATTCACGTCATTCCCGAAAGAGATGATCTCGGTATAGGCGGATGTTGGAATGTAGGTATCCATCACGAGAAATGCGGAAAGTTTGCCGTCCAACTGGATAGCGACGACGTGTATAAAGACGAACATACGCTGCAAATTATGGTTAATGCTTTCTATGAACAGAATTGCGCGATGGTTATCGGCACTTACATGATGACGGACTTCAACATGAACGAGATAGCTCCCGGCATCATCGACCATAAAGAATGGACACCCGATAACGGACGGAATAACGCCTTGCGCATTAATGGACTGGGAGCACCGAGAGCTTTTTATACTCCTATTCTTCGGGAAATCAATGTGCCGAACACAAGTTACGGAGAGGACTATGCACTCGGCCTGAGAATCTCACACGACTATCAAATCGGGCGGGTGTACGATGTCGTCTACCTCTGTCGCCGTTGGGAAGGTAATTCGGATGCCGCGTTGCCTGTTGAGAAAGTCAACCGGAATAATCTATACAAAGACCGGCTCCGTACGTGGGAATTGGAACAACGCATCCTGCAACAAAAAACGACATTAGAGAATTTTCAGCAGGAAATCGAACAGTTATTCCAAAAGCAGACCCTTTCATGGGAACTTGCCAAAGAGAATTATCGGACATTGGAACAATATAAAAAGCAAAAAAGAGATCTCTCCAAATGGATAGGCAAGACCCTCATAGAAGCAGGTGCGTTCCTTAACCCGAAACGTATTCTTTCGACTATGGCACAAACAGATACTGCCTCTATTCACTCACGACCTTGTTTCCTCTGCCAGAAAAACCGTCCGCAAGAACAAGAATTCCTCAGCTATAAGAATTATCAGATACTGGTCAACCCCTACCCCGTATTTAAACACCACTTCACCATCGCGGACAAAGAACACCGCCCACAATCCATAGCAGGGTATTTTGATGACATGATAGAATTCACCGACATCATGAGAGAATACTTCCTCATGTATAACGGGCCGGAATGCGGTGCTTCCGCTCCCGATCATGCCCATTTTCAAGCCTGTATAAAAGAAGAACATATGGCTGGAATTTTTTACGATCTCTCCAACGATTGTACGGATTTAATAGATGACGACAAATTACAAATAAATTATGTATACGCACCGGCTAGCTTAATTAATGTTCAAGCGGATAGTAAGGAAACAATGGTAACGGCCTTTTATTCGATATACGACATTTTATTCGCCGATAGCAACGGCAAGGAACCCATGATGAATATTCTTGCCTGGTATGGCTTGGAACGCACCAAAGATTTTTTTGGAGATAACTATGAAGACGAACTTGAAACCGCAACCGAATACCCTTACAAATGCTGCATCTTCTTACGCAGCAAACATCGCCCTGACTGTTATTTCGCAAAAGGAGACGAACAAATTCTCATCAGTCCGGCTATTGCTGAAATGAACGGCATATTCCCTATAGTACGTGAAGAGGATATGGAGAAACTGACTCCTGAAAAGGTATATGATATCTATCAGGAAGTATCGATATCTAAAGAAAAACTACAAGAAATAGCAGAACGCATTAAAGCCGCCTTATGACAGAGCCTCAAATTGCAGTTGGTATTCTTTCCGGGAAAGAGATTCAATTCTCTTTCCCAGATGAATTCATTTCTTCTGATGGAATAGCAATCTCCGGAATACAGCAAGCCGTTTATCGGAAAGGGAAAATCTATTGGCAGGAAAAAGAATATGATGAATTATCCTTCATTCCCCGACAGAATACTTCTTCTTTCTTTGAACTGCAAGACGTAACCATCGGCATCAACTTCCATTGGGAACGTAAAGAAGTGCAAAGATTCAAAGGTGAACTGAAGATTATCGTTGAAGACGACAAGCTGACCGCCATCAATATAATTTCTATCGAAAATTATCTCACTAGCGTGATTTCATCAGAAATGAGTGCAACGGCCTCTTTAGAGCTGTTGAAAGCACATGCGGTTATCTCTCGAAGCTGGCTACTTAATAAATTAAAAATTGAGAATGAAAAATTAAAAAATAAGATGCAACCGGACAGCGCAGCCATTTCTCAATTTTCAATTCTCAATTCTCAATTTATCAAATGGTATGACCATGAAGCCCACAAGAACTTTGATGTATGTGCCGACGACCATTGCCAGCGTTATCAAGGAATCACTCGTGCCTCAACGTCACGGGCTATTGAGGCTGTTTCCGCGACACGGGGTGAAGTACTTATGTACGAAGGAAAGATTTGTGACGCCCGCTTCTCCAAATGTTGCGGCGGCGCTTTTGAAGAATTCCAGAACTGCTGGGAGAATGTAAGGCATCCCTATCTTATCGGACAGCGGGACAGCCAAACAGAAAACAAACTTCCTGACCTGACCGTAGAAGTTGAAGCTGACAAGTGGATACGCACTTCGCCCGTTGCATTCTGCAACACACAGGACAAGGAGATTCTCAGTCAGGTTTTAAATAACTACGACCAGGAGACTGCGGACTTCTATCGTTGGAAAGTAAGCTATTCCCAAGAAGAACTGTCCGAACTGATTCACAAACGTTCGGGTATTGGTTTCGGGAAGATTATAGATTTAATTCCTGTAGAAAGGGGAACGTCCGGTCGTCTCGTCCGACTGAAGATAGTAGGTACGCTACGCACGCTCACCATCGGAAAAGAATTGGAAATACGCCGCACGCTATCGACCTCTCATCTCTACAGTTCAGCCTTCGTTGTGGATAAGGAATACAAAGAAGAAGAAGAGCAAGAAATCCCTTCCCGCTTTATCCTCACCGGTGCCGGATGGGGTCATGGAGTGGGGCTTTGCCAGATTGGTGCTGCCGTAATGGGAGAACAAGGTTATAAATACGAAGAGATACTATCTCACTACTACCCCAATAGTACGATTGAGAGACAATATAAATAAAATCAGACTGATGCCATGACAACGCCAACCATAAACAAAAATCCTTGGAGTTGGATTCCAACCCTCTACTTTGCAGAAGGGCTGCCCTATGTAGCGGTAATGACTATTGCCGTCATCATGTACAAGCGCCTGGGATTGTCGAATACAGAAATAGCTTTATATACTTCTTGGCTTTATCTGCCCTGGACCATCAAACCTTTGTGGAGTCCTTTCGTTGATTTGGTGAAAACAAAGCGTGCCTGGGTTATCGCCATGCAAGGACTCATCGCTGCCGGATTTGCAGGGATAGCCTTTTTTATCCCTACGCCTCATTATGTGCAGTTCACTCTTGCCTTTTTCTGGCTGTTGGCGTTCAGTTCGGCTACGCATGACATTGCAGCGGACGGTTTCTATATGCTCGGGCTTACCGACAAAGCACAGTCTTTCTTTGTTGGTATCCGAAACACATTCTACCGGCTCGCCAATATCTTCGGGCAAGGTATTCTTGTGATGTTGGCAGGTTGGTTGGAGACATCGCAAAACAATATTCCTCTGGCATGGAGCATTACATTCTACTTTATGGCGGGATTATTTCTTGCCCTTACTATCTACCACCGTTTTATTCTCCCCCATCCCGCTTCCGACACTAAACGTCCGGGGCTGACAGCGAGAAAGTTACTAGAAGATTTTCTCCAGACTTTCGTCACTTTCTTCAAGAAGAAGCATTTGGGACTCATGTTCTTTTTCCTGCTCACCTATCGGCTGGGAGAGTCACAGTTAGCCAAAATAGCCTCTCCTTTCCTGCTCGATACTATGGATAAAGGCGGACTGGGATTGTCGACGGCAACAGTCGGGATGATTTACGGCACAATAGGCGTCATCGCCTTGTTGACCGGAGGGATTATCAGTGGCTTCCTTGTTTCGCGCAACGGATTCAAAAAATGGATACTCCCCATGGCACTAGCTATCAACCTACCGGATATTTTATATGTATGGATGGCTGCCACCACTCCGGATAATCCCCTATTTATATCCATCTGCGTAGCTATCGAGCAACTGGGCTACGGTTTCGGTTTCACAGCTTATATGCTTTATCTGATTTATCTTGCGGAAGGCGAGCACAAGACGGCACATTATGCCATCGGCACCGGATTTATGGCACTGGGCATGATGATTCCGGGAATGCCCGCAGGCTGGATACAGGAGCAACTCGGATACACCAATTTCTTCATTTGGGTGTGTATCTGTACCATACCCGGCATTATCGCTTCGTTAATGATTCGCAAGCAAATAGAGAGATAAAAGGAGGAATCGAACCATTTTTTCACTTGTCCTAGCACTGATTTACAGTACATATAGGTACTGGAAACAGGACGTATATGTACAATACGCAGCATCCCTATGTCCTGCACACAGGATATAGGGATGCTGTAACAAGTTGGTTATTAGCCTGTAAGTTCCTTATTTCTTATTCATCCGCGACTCGATATCCTCCAACGCACGACTGGCAACGGATATGCAACTCGGCACCATTTCGCGCAAATGATTGCGTATGAATTCGGACATCCGCTTCAAAATAGCCACATCGTCCGTCTGAATCAGGCGTGTCAGATTCATTATCAGCAAACTGCGGTCGGCCTCTTCCAATCCGTCATATTCTTTCACGCACATATCCACATAGGCCTCATCATCGCAAATCAGCCTTCCTTCGATCAAGCGGAACATCGGGGCGTATTTGTACTCCTTGTCCAGTCCTAGACTGCAAATCTCGTTTTTCAACGTCTGATACTCTTCTTCTTTATAAAGATTGGAACGAAGCTGGTAGCCGGAGAAATACATGATTAACTTCGCACGATACAACCGAGCTACTCTTTCTGCAATCTCTTCCTTCACCGCCGCATCAAACTCATCGCGATGTGCCACCATAAAACGTGCCTTTGCATCGTCTATGTTGAGCGTATAGCGAGTGAAGAGGAAGGCATTCACCGCCTTGAGGCGTTCGGCTTCGGACAAGGATTCGAAATAATTGTTCACTATCTCAAAGCCCTCCTTCTCTTTTCGCTGCTCCATCATGTGCAATGCGTAGTTATTCACCAGTTCCGGCGTACGTTCGCCTGCCTGATAACGCTCTGCCATACGCTCTGGCGTCTGTTCGGGGTCCAGTCCCGCCTTCAGCTTCGCTATAAATGCATCGCCGTCCATCGCACCTTTCAGTTCCGAACGAACTTTTCCGTCCGAATCGAGGATGATAAAGGTGGGATAAGCCTTCACTGCATAACGGGCTGCCAGCTCCTTGCCCTCTTTTTCGGCATTCAACTTAAGACAGACGAAGTTCTGATTCATAAAGTTGCCGACATTCTTCTGCGGGAATGTCTCGCGTGCCATCTTCTTGCAAGGACCACACCAGTCTGTATAAAAATCAATAAACACTAGCTTCTTCTCTTGGCGGGCAGCATCCATCGCTTCCGAAAAAGAGAGCGAACGGAAATTCGTTTGTGCCAGCAACGGGAAAGACAGGCCTATCGCCACGGCGATCAATAACAATTTTTTCATTCTATTCTGCTTTTAATAAATTTATAAACTTGAATTACGGTATTCTACCTTCGCTACTTTCAGATTCGTTTTCCACGGATAACTTTCCGTACGGTAAGTGTGCGGTTCCACAACAATGTCGTTCGGGTCGTCTTTAATGGTATATTTATAAACCGTACCTTTTTGAGATTCGCTATAGGTAGCTACGATAAAATCGGTCGGAGTATTGCTGGAATGGGCATCCATAGCCAGATAGGTGATTTCTCCATCCATCGTAGCCACTTTCTTGGCGATGTTGCGCACATAATCGTAAGCCCACAAATCGGCTCCTACCGCATAAAGAATCACAGGTTGCACGGAGAAGAAGGTATAATGGCCGGCTTTATCAAAATCCGTAGCCACGGCTTTGTCGACCTGGCGTGCCAATGACTTGCTTATTCCTGCTGGTCCATATCTGTTTACTTTGAATTTATAGATGTAATAGTCGCCGTTGGCATCGTTCATCAACGCATACGAGTATCCCCCGTTAAATCCGTTTTCGCCATACACCAAATCACGGACTGGGGTGTATTTATTTTGGTCGAACCAGAAAGGCGATTCGGAATCAGTGCATTTCACAGTATGGGTAACGGCATAACTTGCCCCATTCTGAACCGTAAAACAATGATTGGTTTCGTCAAAAAAAGCCACAGCCTGCAAATAGGTCGAGTTGTCCTGATAAAACACATAAGGAGAAGGCTTGTACAACACAGAAGTATTCGCATCATATCGGTTCATCGGATTGCCGTATGCTTCGGAAGAGAGTAGCGAGCCGCAAAAGAAAGCATCTCTTTCGGTAAGCAACACCCGCCAGCTACGTGCCCGGTTCATATTGTTCGAGCCATAAGGATGAGGAACGATATCGACAAAATTCAACGGACGCGTCACCTCAAGAGTGGGGAATACCATTTTATCCAACGACACATCTTCCAATACTCCGAACTTCTCCAACGAAGACGAATGTTCCAAAGAGTACGCCCCGTTTTCCGCCGTCGCCCATAAGTTGACTACATGAGGAGTAGCAACATACGTACCTGTGAAAACGATGTTTCCGGCTTTCTTCAATCCCACAGTGTTATCAAACAAATCTGCCATCATCGTAGTGTCACGTCCTTCAATCATACTTACAAAGTCCATACCACACGTACCGTCTTCTTTATCTCCCCACAAATAGAAACCGCGGACAAAAGGACTCAACACAGTCAGCGAAGTCACCTTCTCCCATTGCATACCGGTTTCCTTGTCCGTAGCACGGAAATAGAGACGGTAGTTTCCGGAAGGAATATCCAACGGATACTCCAAATCCTTTTCTGTGCTAATCACTGTATGCTTATGCGCATTTTCCGTCACTTCCTTGTTGCAAAGATACCACTGATAATCGAACTGATTCTCGTCGCTGCCCGACAGTAACCCTTTCAATGTGACCGGAATAACCAATGTCTCCTTATAACCGACGTTATAATATTCATCCTCAATACCGCTTATTTCCAACTCATTAATCGGAGAAAGCGAATCATTTCCCTTGTCGTCCGTACATGAAGCCAACCACAAAGCTGCAAGCCCAACGCACAGTATCTGTATTTTTCTCATTGCCATCATAATTTTCGTTTATTTAAAATAATCTTCCGGTTTCGTAAAAGGCGCCCAGCCTTTACTACCCCCTAAAGTTGTCACATTGCTAACAAACATCATTGTTCCGTCTTCGTCCAGCACTACTGTTTCACGCGACTCTGCCATCTCCAGCAAGTACGCAGCTACAGTCTGACTGATGGCTTCGGCTCTTGGCATAGGCATTACCGTTTTGTCAGCGTAGTCTGCCACTGTCGTATTTGTCAGTTCCATAATCAGACGGAATTTCTTTGCCGAGAAGTTACCGAAAAGCCCGGTTCCCGTTCCACCTTTATCCTGTCCGTACCATCCGCCCGAAGAGGTCAGCCCGTCTGCACCACGAGGCATGGAGAGCACATCATAAAAGAATAAATTATGAATAGACGCATCATGATTGCCCGAAAAAGCCACATTGTCCGTCGGGCTGTAGACACCGGGATAATCTCCATAATTCTCATATCTCAAATCGAAATGTTCGTTGGGAAGCAACTGCAATTGCAACTGCAAGGTATCCTCGTTCATCTGTTCAGAGCGATGTACTGTAAACTTCACTTCCGTGCTTGCCTCTCCTGCCTTAATTATATACTCATCTTGCAGTCCTGTGAAGTCGACTCCACTGATAGCCGTCGTACTGTCATTGTTTACAGACAACCGGAAAGAACGGTCATACTCCTTCAGCGTGCCCGAAGCCATCACTTTCAACGACAGTTCAACGTCATCCTCTACGATTGTTCCGAAAGAGATATCCGTATAAAACTGATGCCCCCACAAAGAAGGAAGAATATGGGTAGCCCCCCTACGTACATCAAAATAAAGGCAATCTTTTCCTTCGTATCCCATTAGTTCTTTCTCACAACTCGTCAATAGGGAAAATATTCCCATCAAAGTGCAACCTATTAATATATGTTTCTTCATACGATTTCGTTTTTATTATTCAGATACTACGCGTTTATCCATTTCCACTTCCGGCATCGGCCATACATAATTCTGCATATCTATTGCTACGGTACTTTTCACCGCATTTCCACTCCAATCTTTCTTAAAACCGTTGCCTGCCAATATGGAAGGCATGGCGTGGCGTTTATAATAGAAAAACAACTGGCCTTCGCCTATCACTTCGCGCATGAACTCATTGGTGATATACTCCTGTATGCTCGCTTTCGTATCACTCTCCGTCAGTGTGAGGTTCACACAGTTGCGAACTGCCCGAATGGCATTCACATAACCCACGGCTTCTTCCAAGTCGTCCGTACATTCAGCGGCAATCAGATATATCTCACTCATCCGTACAAGCGGAATCATGTAGCGATGCGCGGCTGCGGTCACTCCTTCGTACTTGTTCAGACAGAGCACCTTGTGCGAACCTACCGTACCTCCTTCTTCGTCGCTCTGGTTCACCTCTTCCACTTTCCACATATATTCTCTCCGCAAGTCGCCCATGTCATCAAAATAATAGGTCAGCTTGGATTCGGCATTCCCCTCTTCCAATGTCTCACCCTGAAAGCAGAGAATAGAATTCAGGTTTACCGACCGGTTGAACATCCGGTCAAACAGGTTCGTACGCGAAGTGTTGTAAAGCGAAAATATCACTTCCGACGAGAAAAGAAGGTCGGGATTGAGTGTTGTCGTAACCGCCGCCTTTTTCGTCCACGGGAATATTTCCTTTTCCTCACTCTCTGCAATCAATCCCTTCGCCGTCTGATAAGCCTTCTCCTTGTCGCCTATCCAAAGATACGCCCTTGCCAGCAAGGCCTGCACGGCAAAATAATTCACCCGATATTGCCGGTAGCGCAAGTTGGTATTTTCATTCGGATTGTCGGAAGCACCGTTCAATACACCTTCCGTACGTATCCTGTCGTCTTTCAACAAATCCGCAGCGGCACTCAGGTCGCGTATCACCTTTTCCATCACCGTCTTTGCCGACAACAAAGGCTGTATCTCTTTCGATGAAGTTTCCGCATAAGGAATCGTGACGGTCTCTGCCGTATTCTCTCTATAAATAGGACCGTACACCCGCATCAAGTCAAAATGTAAGAATGCACGCAACGCCAGCGCCTCCCCTTTCACGTAAGGATAGTAAACGGCATTCAAGGCAGACCCCGCCTCGTCACAATGCTCCAAGAGAGTATTCAAATTGGCAATCAATTCATATTGCGTGGTCCAAAGCGCATTGGAAGTGCTCTTAAACTGTTCCGGCTGATAATTTGCATAAGCATAATAAGTATGTGTACTGTTTTTCGACACATCGTAATACTGTGCCATTACGTCGATAGCGCCCATTGTCAGCGTCGACGAGTAGTTCTCGTTCATCTTGGCATAAACCCCGTTCAGAGAAGACAAAAAACCTTCGTTTGTTTCATACAACTTGTTTTCCATGATGGAGTCTTCCATATCAACAGACAGCCAATCGGCACACGACGTGAAAGACGTTACCAACATTAGCGCCATCGCTCCTGCCTTTATTTTATCTTTTGTTATCATAAAACTCTTAATTTAAACGGTTAAAAACGTAAGCCCAAAGAAGCGGATACGCTTCTGGAGAAAGGATAATCGAGTCCTCGTTCTTCCTTGACGGTAGACAGGCGGAAGATATTGTTGGTATAAATACGGAATGTCACCGATGACAGCCCTGCCTTTTTTATCCAATCGGAAGTAGTATCTTCGTATCCCAATGATATACTCGTACACTGCAACGTATTTTCGTCGGCAATGAAACGGGAAGAGATTTTCGTCTCCGACGTATCATCAATTCGCTTAAACTGGGCCACATCTCCCGGTTTCTGCCAACGGTCGTGCAAGGCGCGCTTGTCCTGATTGTAACGTACGGCAACATTGTCAATATTCTCAACCTTATTCAGCAACGTTTGCAAAACAGTCTGCCCACCCAAGCGATAAGCAAAGTTCACGCCCAGCGAGAAACCTTTGTAGCGTACGGTAGTTCCGAGGTTTCCCTGAATTTTGGGGGTCGAGTCGCCGCATTCCACCTCTTCTGCCGAATCCCACTTGTAAGTGTACGTTCCGTCCTTCTTTTGGAACACTTCATTTCCGTTCATCGGGTCGATACCCATCGAACGGATTGCCCACAAGGCGGTGGCACTGGCTCCGTCGTAATACCGAATCAAAGTCTGTCCGGCACGTCCTTCCTGGTTCAGTTTCTCCAATAGGTCGCCTATATTATAATAGGTAGTGGTAGTATGCAGCAGATTGGCGGTTACTTTCCACAGCAGTTCACGCCGGCGGATAATATCGTACCCGAGGGTCATGGAAACATTGTTGTTTTTGGTCGCTCCGATATTCATCGGGATAAAAGAGGTTCCGGTAGAGGTCGGCTGCTCCACATTAATCAGTTCAGGGTCGGATTTGCGCAATGTGTAGTCGAGCGCCACGGCCAGCCGCCTGTCGAACAAGGTAGCATTCAAACCGATGTTATGTGTCTGTGTACGCTTCCACTTCAAGTTCTTGTTTCCCCATTTGCTGGCTATGGCTGCCAGTCCGAACGGATTGGGATATTTGGTATAATAGGTATATACGTTATTTGCCAGTTTGGCATCCACATTCTGATTGCCGGGATTACCAAACGTATAGCGCAAGCGCAGCGTATTTACCAGTTTCGACTGACGGAAGAACTTCTCGTTATGAATGTTCCATGCCACACCCAACGAATAGGTCGTAGAGAAAGGATTATTCACTCCAAACACCGAAGCACCGTCCGAACGCACATTAAAATCGAACAAATAACGCATATCATATGCATAGTTACCATTCAGATAGAAACTGGCAGAACGCGCTTTGGCAACCGAAGAACTCGGCTTACCGCCGTCGGGATAGGAATTGGAGAAATTCGGATTATAGAAATTATCACTGATATACCCTTGCGTCAGATATGCACCCATCGTGGTGTTGTTTTCGGAAAGCTGCGCACCGCCTACAAAGTTGTACGTATGCACGCCAATAGCATCTCCGTAGCTTGCCAGCAGACTTCCGTCATAGCTCGTACTGTTGTTGTCCGAGCGTGAAAAAGTACCTCTTTTCAGTTCTTCGACACTCGTAAAAGAGGAGTCAAAAGGCGATTTGAACACTTCCGTCTTTCCACGTGTGGTCGTAAATCCGAATTTACCAACGATACGCATCTTGTCGAAAGGACGGAACTCAACATTGAAATTATTATTCAACGTCAACTGGTCGCCTCTATTAAAACTTTTCTGCTGGAAATCCCACAACGGGTTGTAAGCATACTCCGTTCCTCCCAATACCTGATAGCTTTCGAGCACTTTGTACACTTCACCGTTTTCGTCGTACTTCGCATAATAAGGATTGGCACTGGAGAATTCGGAGAATGACACAACGTTATTGTCCGTTTTCGTATAGTAGATATTCGTCTGATTCGAAAAGTTAAAACGGTCGATGCGATAGCCCAAGTTCACCGTTCCGTCGATATTCTGCCGGCCGGAATTCTTCATTACGCCCTCTGCATTTTTATAACGCAACGTCAGCCCGTAGCGGAAAGCGGCATCACCGCCTTCGGCATTCAAACTATGGTCATGCACAAAAGCCGTACGCAGAGGTTCGCTCAGCCAGTACGAATCCAATCCGCCTACCACGTTGCGATAGCGCGAATAGTAGAGTGCGCGATTGGCATCCATCAGTATTTCCCCGTTTTCGTCAAGCGCTCCGTATCGTCCTGACAATTTCTCGAATTCCAGTTTCTCAGCAGCGTTCATCAAGTTGTAGTCACTCAAATCCGCCCAACTCACCTGGTAGTTTCCATTGTATGTGAAACGCAATCTTCCCGCTTCGGGTTTCTTTGTTTCCACCACCACAACTCCGTTGGCAGCTTTCGAACCGTAGATGGCGGCAGAAGCGGCATCTTTCAGAATGGTGATGCTTTCCACCCTGTCCATGCTCAAGTCGGAAATCCTCTCCAACGTTGTTTCAAAACCATCCAGAATGAAAAGCGGCCGGTCGGGGTCGGTTCCGTACGTGTCCGACAGACCGTTGATACTTGTTTTTCCGTTGATACTGATGTCCAGCATACTATTCGGGTCGGCTCCGGCCAAGTTGTTTTCAGCAATTACGAACGAGGGGTCCAAGGCACTCAAACTCTGAAGGATATTCTGATTGCCTATTGCTTTCAGTTCCTCTGCCTTGTAAGTAGAAGCAGCACCGGTAAAACTGTCCATCTTCCGGGTATAAATACCGGTCACCACCGTCTCACCCAACTGCTGCGCGTCCGGCAACATACGCACCGTCACCGATTTTCCTTCGTGCACACGCACTTCCTGAGACGCCATACCGATGTAAGAGAATACCAGCACATTCTTTCCTTCGGGAAGAGCTATCTGGAAATGACCATTCTCGTTGGTAGTAACCCCTATGCTCTTATCACCCTTCAAGGTCACATTCACACCTGCCAACGGCAAATCGTCTTCATCAATTACAATACCTTTATACACCGTGCGTTGCGGAGAACGAGCCGTTTCTTTCCCTCCTGTCACCGTTTGCTGGGCATAAACAGCATTTGTCGCGACACTACCTAACAAAATGAAAACCAAGCAGAAGTATTTCGCCCTTTTTCCTAAAGACAGAAAAAGCGAGCACTTCACTCTTGTCAATACAGGTCTATCTACATTCATAACATATAATAATTACATTTAAATACCACAAAAATACACACATATTTTAATTTGCAAAAGAAATGCATAAAAAAAGTTGTCATAAACGTAAAAAACAAACATATTAACAGCAAGTAGCCATATATAACTGTACAAATGTCATATCCCTTTCTTTCTATTAAATCCGCCTCCAACCGATTTTTTTCCGAAAACAATCCTATTTTATTTTAATATTATATTACTTTTGTTTTTAACATCTAAAAAACAACAACTATGAATGCAACAAGCAACAGACGCCTGCTGGCACTCGATGTAATGCGGGGCCTCACCATCGCAGGTATGATTTTAGTGAACACTCCAGGCACTTGGGGATATGTATATGCCCCTCTCCGGCACGCACAATGGAACGGACTTACTCCCGCAGACTTGATTTTTCCCTTTTTCATGTTTATCATGGGAATTTCGACCTACATCTCGCTCGGAAAGTACAATTACACATTCGGTACTCCCGCCGCTCTCAAGATTGTCAAAAGAACCTGCCTTATTTTCCTTATCGGAGTGGCGGTGAATTGTCTTTTTCAGTATTGTTATGGCAACGGAGCGTTTGCGGTCAGTGAAATACGGATTTTGGGAGTGTTGCAACGCCTGGCGCTTTGCTACGGTGCTTCCGCTTTGATTGCGCTGCTTGTCAGGCACAAGTACATCCCTTATGTGATTGTTGCGTTATTGGCCGGTTATTTTGTAATCCTTATCACCGGCAATGGTTTTGCCTGCGACGAAACGAGCATCCTTTCCATTGCCGACCGTTTTGTGTTAGGAGCCGCCCATATGTATCAGGGACATCCCATCGACCCGGAAGGGTTGCTCAGCACCGTTCCTTCGGTTGCTCATGTTCTGATAGGTTTCTGTGTGGGCAAACTGTTGATGGAGACGAAAGACATCCACGTCAAACTCGAACGCCTTTTCCTGATAGGCACTATTCTTACTTTTGTCGGGTTTCTGCTGAGTTACGGATGTCCGATTAACAAGAAGGTGTGGTCGCCCACGTTTGTTGTGGTCACTTGCGGGTTGGGTTCCAGCCTGTTGGCTTTGTTGGTTTGGATAATCGACATCAAAGGATACAAGAGATGGAGCCGTTTCTTTGAGTCTTTCGGAGTGAATCCGCTCTTTATCTATGTGCTGGCAGACGTTCTCGCCATTCTGCTAGGCGTTATTACCGTCACTTACCAGGGAGAAAGCGCTTCCTTGCAGCAAGCCTTTTATGTCGGCATCCTGCAACCCATTTTCGGGAATGAAGGAGGCTCTCTTGCCTATGCCATCCTCTTTGTCTTACTCAACTGGTCAATAGGTTATATATTATACAAAAAGAAAATATACATTAAGATATGATACTCATTGCAGATAGTGGTTCTACCAAAACCGACTGGTGCATCGTTTCCAACGGCACCCCAGTCAAACGAATGGGAACGAAGGGAATTAATCCCTTCTTCCAATCAAAAGAAGAGATTCAACAAGAGCTGACACATTCCCTTCTGCCACAACTACCGGAAGGAACAATCAACTCCGTCTTTTTTTATGGTGCAGGATGCACTCCCGAAAGGGCTCCCTTCCTCCGGCGGGCTATCGCCGACAGCCTGCCTGTAATCGGAAATATCAAAGCCAACTCGGACATGCTTGCCGCTGCCCGCGGACTATGCGGACATGAAGCCGGGATTGCCTGCATCCTCGGCACAGGTTCCAATTCCTGTTTCTACAACGGTGAAGAGATTGTCAACAACATCTCCCCTCTTGGATTCATCTTGGGAGATGAAGGAAGCGGCGCAGTCTTAGGAAAACTATTGGTAGGCGATATACTGAAAAACCAGCTCCCACCCGCCATCAAAGAAGCTTTCTTAAAACAGTTCGGCCTGACGGCTCCCGAAATCATCGACCGCGTTTACCGCCAGCCTTTCCCGAACCGTTTTCTGGCTAGTTTCTCCCCTTTCCTTGCACAACACCTGGAAGAACCGGCTATCCGCTCACTAGTACTCAACAGCTTCATCGCTTTTCTCCGCAGAAACGTGATGCAATATGATTATAAGCAATATCCGGTACATTTTATTGGTTCCGTAGCCCACTGTTACAAGGAGGTTTTGCAGGAAGCTGCGCAAACAACAGGTATTCAGATCGGTAAGATTCTTCAAAGTCCGATGGAAGGACTGATTCAATACCATCAACAATAATTCTTTTACCTATTGTAATTTATAACCAGTAATTATAAAAATGCAGATAACCGAACAACCGTCACTTTACGATCATCTGGAAAAGAAATCTGTGCGAGAGATATTAGAAGATATCAACCAGGAAGATCAGAAAGTAGCATTAGCCGTACAAAAGGCTATTCCACAAATTGAAGAGCTTGTCAATCAGATTGTGCCCCGCATGAAACAAGGCGGACGCATCTTTTATATGGGGGCCGGTACAAGCGGTCGCCTGGGAGTATTGGATGCTTCCGAAATTCCTCCTACTTTCGGTATGTCTCCCAACTGGATTATCGGACTGATTGCAGGAGGCGATACAGCCCTGCGCAATCCGGTAGAAGGAGCCGAAGATGATGAAAATCGCGGCTGGGAAGAACTCGTCGAACACCAGATCAACGAAAAAGACACCGTTATCGGCATTGCCGCTTCCGGCACTACCCCGTACGTAATCGGTGCTTTGCGGGAAGCCCGTAAACACGGTGTCCTGACAGGTTGTATCACCAGTAATCCCGATTCTCCAATGGCAGCAGAAGCGGATGTAGCCATCGAAATGATTGTAGGGCCGGAATATGTGACAGGCAGTTCCCGGATGAAATCAGGCACCGGACAGAAAATGATTCTGAATATGATTAGTACCTCCGTCATGATTCAACTCGGACGGGTGAAAGGAAATAAGATGGTGAATATGCAGTTGACCAATCATAAACTTATAGAAAGAGGGACGCAGATGATTATGGATGAATTAGGACTGGACCATGACCGTGCGCAAAAACTCCTTTTACTTCATGGGTCAGTAAAAAAGGCTATTGATGCATATCAACATTCTTAGTATCTATATACTCACAATAAGCAAGATGTAACACCTCTAAAGCAATATGAAACGTACAGAATAACATTGTAACACCGGTTATATGGAATAGAAACATCTTCTTTGTACATTCTATTTTAAGATGTCCTACCTTTGTAAACAAGAAAATAAATTATGATTAACCATTTTATTTCTTAACCATGAAGAAGGTATTTCTATTCTTGTATTTTTCAATAATCAGCCTTTTAATATCAGCAGCAGATACATTCGTTATTTTCACACCAGCTGACCACCATTTCCCATTAATAGAAAATGGAAAGCCTTGTTCTATTCTGATGGATATAAACGAAGACAAAGGAGTTAAAATGGCTATTGATAATCTACAACAGGATTTGTTGAATGTCTGCGATAGCCAATCCGAAATCAACACAAAGGCTAGTGACAAGCAATGCCTGTTAATAGGTACCCTTCAAACTCCACTTATACAAAAATTAATAGCCTCCGGTAAAATAGATAGAAAAGAGCTGGAAGGCAAAAACGAAAAATATATCCTGCAAGTTGTTACCGCTCCTTTGGAAGGAGTGGATGAAGCACTTGTAATTACCGGAAGTGACAAACGGGGAACAATTTACGGTATTTACGAACTGTCCAAACAAATCGGAGTCTCGCCCTGGTATTGGTGGGCAGACGTACCCGTCAAGAAACAAACGGACATATACATCAAACCAGGTACATACACAGATGGAGAACCGAAAGTGGAATATCGGGGAATCTTCCTGAATGACGAGTGGCCTTGCCTGGGGAGCTGGTCTCAAGAAAAGTTCGGAGGATTCAACAGCCAATTTTATAAACATGTCTTCGAGTTGGTATTGCGTTTGAAAGGTAACTTTATGTGGCCTGCCATGTGGGCAAGCGCATTTTACGACGATGATCCACAAAATGGAGAATTAGCCAACACGATGGGAATTGTAATGGGCACCTCTCATCACGAACCGATGGCACTGGCACAACAAGACTGGAAACGTCGTGGAAAAGGTGAATGGGACTACAATCACAACGCTAAAGAACTTCGTAACTTTTGGACTTCCGGAATGGAACGTGTAAAAAATTGGGAAACCGTTGTTACCGTAGGTATGCGTGGTGACGGCGACGAGCCTATGAGTGAAGGCGCCAATATCTCACTACTGGAAAATATCGTCAAAGACCAACGAAAAATTATCGAAACCGTCACCAAGAAAAAAGCTAAAAACACCCCACAGGTATGGGCGCTCTACAAAGAAGTACAAGACTATTACGATAAAGGGATGCGAGTACCGGATGATATTACTCTACTCTTATGTGACGATAACTGGGGCAATGTGCGCAAGCTCCCTAACCTAAACGAAAAACCACGTTCGGGCGGATATGGCATGTATTATCATTTCGACTACGTAGGAGCTCCACGAAACTCCAAATGGATCAATATCAGTCCGATTCCACGTGTATGGGAACAAATGAATCTTACCTACGAATATGGAGTACGTAAACTATGGATTGTAAATGTAGGAGACTTGAAACCAATGGAATATCCTATTACATTCTTCTTGGATATGGCATGGAATCCGGAAAAATTCAATGCTCAAAACTTACAACGACATACAGAAGATTTCTGCGCCCAACAATTCGGTGAGAAATATGCGAAAGAAGCTGCCCGTATTCTTTCCCAATATGCTAAATACAATCGTCGTGTGACACCGGAACTCTTAAATGCCCAAACATACAGCTTTCATTATAACGAATGGGAACGGGTAGTAAATGAATATAATCTGTTGGCATTGGATGCACATAATCTAGGATTTCTAATGCCGGCCTCGTACAAAGACGCATACGACCAACTAATTTTATTTCCGGTACAAGCATGCGCCAACTTGTACAACATGTATTACGCACAGGCCCAAAACCAACGTCTTGCTGCCGAACAAAAGACGGAAGCTAACCGATGGGCCGACAAAGTTGTAGCCTGCTATGAGCGGGATTCTCTACTAACCCATTATTACCATAAAGTGATGTCTAAAGGGAAGTGGAACCACCTAATGGATCAAGTTCATATAGGTTATACTTCATGGAATAATCCTCCCAAACAAATAATGCCTAAGATCACACGAGTTCCGGAACAGGCGGGAACGTATACTTTCATAGAGACAAACGGATATATTTCTATCGAAGCAGAGCACTTCACACGAGCAATAGCAGAAGGTGAAACGACATGGAATCTTATCCCCGATTTTGGAAAGACATTATCAGGAGTAACGACTCTTCCCGTCACTAAAACTCCAGATAAAATGTGCTTGGAATATGATATTGAAATAGAAAAAGCAGGTAGCGTAGAAGTCACACTTTTACTCGCCCCTACCCTTAATTTCAACGATAATAAAGGATTAAGATATGCAATCTGCCTTGACGGAGATAAAGAACAAATTATTAATTTCAATGGGCATTATCAGGGCGAACTTGGCAAGTGGCAGGCAAATCCGATTATCGAATCCCGTTCTAATCATTTATTAGCAAAAGAAGGAAAACATACACTTCGCATCCGTCCGCTAGATCCGGGAATCGTAATTGAGAAAATCCAAATCAATACCGGCGGATTGCAACCGAGCTATCTGGGAGCACCGGAAACACTGAAATAATTCAAAACATATAATAAAACTGAGAATACATCTGGTTTGAGAATCAATGTTTCTATTATAAATAAGAATAAAATGATAAAACAAAAATTTCTTTTATTAAGTTGTGCGTTAGTATTGTTATTAACGCCTACTAACGCTCAGGAAAAATTATACAAAAATGAATTCCCTATAGCGGATGTGAAGTTACTTGACGGAGTATTCAAACATGCCCGTGAGTTAAATATTGAAGTCCTGCTCAAATATGACGTTGACCGTTTGCTGGCGCCTTACCGCAAAGAAGCAGGATTGACCGAGAGAAAGAAAACCTATCCCAACTGGGATGGTCTTGACGGCCATGTGGCAGGGCATTACCTTTCGGCTATGTCAATGAATTATGCTGCAACAGGCAATAAGGAATGTGGACGGCGTATGGAATATATGATTTCGGAGCTTCAACTATGCCTTGAAGCAAATGCCATTAACAATACAGAATGGGCAATTGGTTATATCGGTGGCTTTCCCAATAGTAAGAATCTGTGGTCGACTTTCAAAAAAGGTGATCTCCGTATCTATAATTCCGCATGGGCACCATTTTACAATTTGCATAAAATGTATGCCGGCCTCAGAGATGCCTGGCTTTATTGTAATAACAAACAAGCAAAAACGCTGTTTCTTAAGTTCTGCGACTGGGCCATTAGCATCACGGATGACCTGAATGAAGAACAAATGCAGACGGTACTTAAAATGGAATACGGTGGTATGAATGAGATTCTTGCCGATGCTTATCAGATTACCGGAAATAAAAAATATTTAGTCGCGGCTAAAAGGTATTCACAAAACATACTTCTTGATCCCTTATCACAAGGTATTGACAATCTTGACAACAAACACGCTAATACGCAAATACCCAAATTCATCGGTTTTGCCAGAATAGCAGAACTTAGTGGAGACACAAAATATACCAATGCCAGCCGCTTTTCGTGGGAAACGATCACAGGAAACCGTTCTTTAGCTTTTGGTGGTAACAGCCGGAGAGAACATTTTCCAAGCGTAACTTCGTGTAGTGATTATATCAATGACGTTGATGGCCCCGAATCGTGCAACTCTTACAATATGTTAAAATTGACTGAAGATTTATTTCGCATGCAACCATCAGCTCACTATGCAGATTATTACGAACGTACTGTTTTCAACCATATTTTATCTACCCAACATCCTGAACATGGTGGATACGTATATTTTACTTCTGCCCGTCCGCGCCACTACAGGGTATATTCTGCACCCAACGAAGCAATGTGGTGTTGTGTAGGTACCGGCATGGAAAACCACAGTAAATACAACCAGTTTATTTATACTCATTCGGATGATTCGTTATTCGTAAACTTGTTTATTGCATCAGAACTTAATTGGAAAAATAAGAAAATATCGCTCAGGCAGGAAACAAACTTTCCTTACGAAGAGCGCACAAAACTGACTGTGACAAAAGCATCATCCCCCTTTAAACTAATGATCAGATATCCCGGATGGGTGGATAAAGGTGCTTTAAAGGTATCTGTGAATGGAAAATCCATGAACTACTCTGCTCTTCCTTCATCATATATTTGTATTGACAGAAAATGGAATAAAGGTGATGTAGTGGAAGTGGAACTGCCTATGCGAAGTACCATTGAGCACTTGCCAAATGTTCCCAATTATATCGCATTTATGCATGGTCCCATATTGTTAGGAGCAAAAACCGGCACCGAGGATTTACGAGGGCTTATCGCAGGCGATGGACGTTGGGGGCAATATCCAAGTGGGAAATTGCTGCCTGTGGACCAAGCCCCCATTCTGATAGTTGATGATATGGAAAACATCACGAGCAAATTAGTTCCCATTAAGAATGAACCTTTACACTTTAAAGCAAATATCAAAGCGGCTAATTCTATTGATATAAAACTGGAACCTTTTGCAAATATCCATGACGCAAGGTACATGATGTACTGGCTAACCTTAACCAACAAAGGGTATCAGACATATATTGACTCTTTATCGACTATCGAAAAGGAAAAGATAATCCTCGAAAAACTGACAGTTGATTTTGTCGCTCCGGGCGAACAACAACCCGAAACCGACCACAAAATACTACAAGAAAAGTCAAGAACAGGCAATGCAAACCAACAATTTTTCCGTGAAGCATCTTCGGAAGGTTACTTCAGCTACGAAATGAAAACTAATGCGGAAACTGAGTTGTCTTTAATGGTTCGTTATTGGGGTGCAGAATGGGGAGGACGCAAATTTGATATTTACATTGATGATGAAAAGCTTCTGACTGAGGATAATACAGGGCGATGGAATCAATCTAAATTTCAAGATATAAGATATAAGATACCTAGCTCAATGGTTCAAGGTAAAAATCATATAAGAGTTAAATTTCAATCCATTCCGGGAAATACTGCTGGAGCAGTTTATTTTATCCGTTTGGTTAAAAGAGTTGATGACCCGGCTATTAAGGACTAAGAGCCTGTTTAAATTCTCTTCAGTCATAATTTTATAGCTGATATTTCAACTT
>ERZ777305.243-NODE-243-length-93659-cov-56.246400_pt1 | contig 93659 bp, 85 predicted proteins | sample MGYA00374965_ERZ777305 | MGnify/ENA primary metagenome ERZ777305 (study PRJEB29328, sample SAMD00013331) | mouse gut metagenome | study: EMG produced TPA metagenomics assembly of the Metagenome analysis of fecal microbiota from mouse which was promoted... | reverse complement strand
AAGTCCTAACAACTTATTGTTCAATTATCGGTAAACCTATTTCAGGACAAGACAGCGGTTCCCAACGTGCTGATATGTGTTCTGTTCGGAACCTTGTATTGTGCTACTGTATTGGTAGATAGTGTTTTGTGTAAATGCGCGGTTCCCAATGTGTAGAGATATGCTCTGTTTGGGACCTTGTGCCGTGCAATAGGTTTGTTATTAATGTGTTTCTAAAATTGGTGCCCTGATTGTGGTGGGAGTTGTATTCTGCAAATTATTGATTATTAAGGTAATGTGCGAAGTTGGGCTTTTGAGGGAAGCATCCGGAGACAAAAAATGAAAGAAAAATTTGGATTTGTTATAACGTTATTATACATTTGTGGCGGAAGTAGTCGTGACTATGGAATGAAACTAAGTTTTGCTTGAAATGAAGACTAAGGTGACAATAAAGGACATAGCCAGGGAGGCCGGAGTTTCTACGGCTCTGGTGTCATTTGTCATGACTAATCTCAGGGGAGGCAAGACCGCGTATCGCGTCAACAAAGAAACGACAGCTCATATACTGAGAGTCGCAAAAGAGCTTGACTATCAGCCGAACATCACTGCGCGCAATCTCAAATACGGAAAGTCAGGCACCATAGGTGTCATTTTCTCTGATATCTCGAACCCTTTTTTCTCCGAGATTGCAAGATATATTGAAGATGAGTCTTGGCAGTGCGGATGTTCAATCATGTTCGGAAGTACGGATGAAAGTTCGGAAAAGCTTGGTAAGCTTGTTGACGTGTTCATAAGCAGGGGAGTTGACGGGCTTATAATAGTTCCGTGCGAGGGGTCGGACGAGATAATAGACAGCATAATTGCCAGGAACATACCTTTGGTTCTCATTGACCGTGAGACATCAGGATATCCGGGGCACTCAGTTGTCCTCAATAATGCCAGGACTGCATATGAACTCACTTACAGGCTTATTGCAAAAGGTTGCAGGAAAATCGAGATGCTGTCATATACCATGTCCCTGACGAATATAAGGGAACGTGAGGATGGCTATCGTCTTGCGATGCAGGAAGCAGGATTGGCTGATGAGATAATTATCGGCAGGCTGCCTCACCATGATACTGACGCCCATGTGGACTCCATTGTGAAGATGGCTGTGGAAAGGGGCGCGGATGCTTTCCTGTTTGCTACCAATACCCTTGCCGTGCAGGGAATGTCTGCAATTGTGAGAAACGGTTACAGCATACCGGAGGATTTTGAAGTGGCCTGTTTTGACAGGAATGATGCCTTTGACATTTTTGATGTTGAACTTGTGTACGTGGACCAGCCGGCCAAGAGTTTTGCGGCGGAGTCCATGAAAAGCATATCCGAACTTATCGCCGGGAAGGTGATGAATCGAACCAGGATTGTGCTTGAACCGCAGATTATAGAGGCCGGAACTTTTCGGAGCAGAATATAAGGAATCGTGTTCTGCCGTTCAGAAGCTGTATATATGCAGGACAGCCCTGACAAATGCCGCTTTGAAAGGAAAGGCCGATTTTTTTTGACCATATAATTATAACGATATAACTAATAATGGAATCTAAGAATTATCCTAAAATCGGAATCCGTCCCGTCATAGACGGCCGGCGCGGAGGAATCCGTGAGTCTCTGGAGGGGATGACGATGGCAATGGCGGAAAAACTGGCGGAATTATATTCTGCTGAGCTGCGTTACAGTGACGGCTCTCCCGCGCAGTGCGTAATAGCTGACACTACTATAGGCGGGGTGGCGGAGGCTGCCTTGGCTGCTGAAAAATTCCGCTCTCAGAATGTCGGCGCCGTTGTTTCTGTCACCCCTTGCTGGTGCTATGGGGCGGAGACAATTGACATGGACCCTCTCATACCTAAGGCCATATGGGGTTTTAACGGTACCGAGCGCCCCGGAGCAGTATATCTTGCATGTGCCTTGGCTGTCCACAACCAGAAGGGCTTGCCTGCGTTCGGGATTTACGGACGCGATGTGAGGGATGCGGATGACATGGAGATACCGGATGACGTGAGGGAGAAGCTTCTGGGATTCGGCAGAGCTGCCCTGTGCGTGATGCAGATGAAGGGCAAGTCCTATCTTTCAATAGGCTCGGTGTCAATGGGAATCGGCGGATCTATCCCTGACCCTGACTTTTTTCAGGATTACCTCGGAATGAGGAATGAATATGTGGATTGCTCTGAGATAGAAAGGCGCGTAAGGCTGGGTATATATGACCCTGAAGAATACAGACGTGCCATGAGGTGGGTCCGGAAGAATTGCATGACGCACGAGGGAGAGGACCTGAATCCGCAGCATTTGCGGATGAGCCGTGAGGAGTTGGATGGAGTGTGGGAATATGTGACCAAGATGACAATGATTTTCCGTGACCTGATGCAAGGCAACAGCCGTCTTGCGGACATGGGATTCGGGGAAGAGGCCCTTGGGCACAATGCCATAGCTGGAGGGTTCCAGGGACAGAGGCAATGGACTGATTTCATGCCAGACGGTGATTTTTCTGAGGCCATTCTCAATTCTTCTTTCGACTGGAACGGAATACGCGAGCCTTTGGTGTTTGCCACTGAAAATGATACGCTCAATGGCGTGACAATGCTCCTGCAGCATCTTCTGACCGGACTTCCGCAGATGTTTTCTGACATAAGGACATGCTGGACAGCCCGGTCCTATGCGCGCATAACCGGCAAGGCTCTGGAGGGACCTGCTGAAAACGGCTTCATTTACCTCATCAATTCCGGCTCCACTGCTCTTGATGCTACAGGCCGGATGACAGGCCGGGACGGTAATCCGGTAATGAAGCATTTCCGTGACATTACGGAAGAAGATGTCAAGTCTTGCCTTGACAATACGACATGGTATCCCGCTTCACGGGAGTATATGCGCGGAGGCGGCTTCTCCAGCCAGTTTCTTACGAAGGGAGGCATGCCAGTCACGATGAGCCGCATAAATCTCGTAAAGGGACTCGGTCCGGTTCTGCAGATTGCCGAGGGGTGGACGGTTGACATTGACCCTGAAGCCTTTGAAATCATCACGAAGAGGACAGACCCGACCTGGCCTTCTACTTTCTTCGCCCCGCGTCTTACCGGTCATGGGGCTTTCCGGGATGTATATGCAGTTATGAACAGGTGGGGAGCCAACCATGGCGCCATCAGCTGCGGACATATAGGAGCGGACATGATTACACTCGCCTCGATGCTCAGAATTCCCGTATGCATGCATAATGTTCCGGAAGAAAAAATCTTCCGCCCGTCCGCGTGGGATGCATTCGGCATGGAGCCGGAGGGGGCGGACTACAGGGCATGCGCTGCTTTCGGCCCTATCTACGGGTAGCCTGCCAGCCACCCACCCCTGGCTTATGTGAAGACAAACCCTATTAAATACAACCTATTATGTGTGGAACATTACGCAAGACGGCTGCGGCTGTCACTTTGTTGTTCTGTACTTCCGTGTTCTTGCTTCTGTCTGCCCAGACGCTTGTCAGGGGAACGGTCTATGACACGGAAGAGCCGGTTCCTATGGCGGGCGCTACCGTCGTGGTATCAGGCAAAAACATCGCGGCTTTTTCGGATGCTTCCGGAAAATTCGAGATAAAGGCATCTCCTGGAGATGTCCTTCATGTGCAGTTCATGGGATATCTGGACTCGAAAGTGACTGTCTCCAAGGCAGTGCATTATGAAATCGTGCTGAGTCCTGACCGTGAGAAAATTGATGAGGCCATAGTGACGGCCCTCGGCATGAAGCGTGAGAAGCGCTCGCTCGGTTACGCTGCAACAGACCTGTCCGGTGACCAGATTACCGAGGTGCAGTCGAGCAACTGGTTGAGCGGACTGCAGGGCAAGGTTGCCGGTGTCCAGTTCAATAATGCGGCTTCAGGACCTATAGGTTCAATGAAGGCTGTCGTGCGCGGTGAAACTTCGCTAAATGGGAACAGTTCCGCATTGTTTGTCATAGACGGTGTCCCGATGTCTTCAGGTACAATCGCGAATGCCTCAGGAAGCACATATACCAATGATGACGGGCCTGTGGATTTCGGTGACGGGGCAACCGACCTCAATCCTGATGACATAGAATCGGTTACCGTACTTAAAGGTGCTGCGGCGACAGCATTGTACGGTTCCAGAGCCGGCAACGGAGCCATTATCATAACGACCAAGGGAGGAACTACGGCAAAAGGCATAGGTGTGACATACAGCGGGGCATTCACTGCCGATATGCCTGGATACTGGCCTGAATTCAACACTGTCTATGGCTCCGGAATCGACATGGGAAAGAAACCGTACAACTTCTGGCGGGCCGAGCTTAATCCTGAAGGTATGGACATCAACTACAGCCGCTATGCTTTCGGTGAGGCATACGATGCAAGCAAGCTCAGATACCAGTATGAAGGATACGACTGGGAGACCGGGGAAATTGTGCCTACGCCGTGGACATACAAGGATGACTGGTACACAGGAATCTTCCGCACCGGCTACACATGGGACAATGCTGTCACGGTGGAGGGCGGAAACGGCAAGGGCGCATCCGTGAGGGCCTCGTTCAAGGATACAAGGAACAAGTGGATTCTGCCTAACACCGGATACAAGAAGCAGAGCTATTCTTTTTCCGTGAACGTGCCTGTGTCCAAGGCGATAAAATTCCACGCCAAGGTCAACTATTACAGGACAGATTCCGACAATATGCCTTCGTCAGCATATGCCCGCAACTCTCCTATGTACCAGCTTGTGTGGAACAGGACCAATGTAAGCATGAAAGAATATGCCAAGGAATATTTCGGTGGGCATTACAACGCGGAGACTTTCAAGGACTATGCTTTCCTCATCAGCCACACGGAGTATTACAACCCATATCGCGTGCTTTATGAGTTCACAAACAGCATGGATAAGGACAGGGTGCTGGGGAACATGGGTTTTGACATAAACCTGTGGAAGGAAAAGGTCACGTTATCTCTAAAGGCTGGAGCCGATATAGGCAATCAGTTCCGCACACAGCGCAAGCCGAAGTACAATTATACCTACCCGGAGGGATTCTATCGTGAACAGGAGGCGCTTCAGATGGAGTTCAACAGCGATTTCATGCTGAAATATTCAGATGCTTTTCTTGGTGACAGGCTTACATTGACGGCCGGTCTGGGAGGAAACCACATGGTCTATAATGTCCGTTCCGACAAATATACCATAGACAAGCTTGATGTGGAGGGAGTCTATACGATACACAATTATCCCACAGGAACTTTGCCGCAGCATGAGCGCGCCCGTCTCAACAAGGTGGTGAACAGCCTGTATGGCCTTGTCTCCCTCTCGTGGGACAACTGGGCATATCTTGACATAACCGGAAGGCAGGACTGGTCATCAACTCTTCGTGAACCGTTTTTCTACCCTTCGGTAAGCGCCAGCCTTGTTTTGGACAAACTGTTCAATTTCCAGGAGAGGCTGCCGGCCATATCATTCCTGAAACTGCGTGCTTCATGGGCAAATGTCGGTAAAGACACTACTCCGTATGCGCTTTCCTATTCTTATTCATCGTCACAATATCCGGGAGGATACCGTACCGGAAATACTTATCCTGATGAGAATCTGAAGCCGGAAAATGTGGAGACGTGGGAAGCCGGACTGGAGATGAAGTTCCTCAGGAACAGGATAGGAATGGATGTGGCTTTCTATTGGTCCGATGTGACAAACCAGATTTACCAGCTTCCGGGAGACTATGTGACAGGCGCGAAATATTATACCTACAATATCGGCCTTATCAAGAACAGGGGAGTGGAAATTGCCTTGAATTTTGTTCCGGTGAAGACGCGAGACTGGAGATGGACCATAGACATCAATGCCGCAAGAAACGTCGGGGTACTGGACAAGATGTATGACGGATGGGACAATTCGGTGCCCCATGTCGAGAATTATGCTTCTGTAGGCCAGAGATTCTTCGTATATGACTATGTAGGCCAGAAAATGGGCCAGATATGGGCGGTCGGGCTTGAAAAGGCACCTGCAGGCGCATATTATTATGATGACAGCGGCAACAAGGTCGATTGCGCTGGGCAGGATGTCATAAGCGCATCTACCGGACTGCCTTCGAACAGTCAGGAACTGAGGTATCTCGGCAATATACATCCTGACTGGACCGGCGGGTTCTCGACATCCCTGAGATGGAAAAATCTGACCTTCGGAGCTACTTTCGCCGCCCAGATAGGAGGCAAGACGTATTCCGTGACCGCCAGCATCCTCGGATACCAGGGCAAGCTCACCAATACGCTTGAGGGACGCTATGACGGAATAGTTGCCCCCGGAGTGAATATAGTCGGTACGGATTCTGACGGGAATGCCGTCTGCAGGCCTAACGGTACCGTAACCTCAAACATTTATTCGTATTATCAGACCTACAAGGCAAGCCGCTATAACTTCGAAGAGTATATATATGACTCGTCATATCTGAAACTCAAGGAAATACGCATAGAGTACCGCTTTCCGGACAGCCTTATGCAAAAGACGCGTGTGCTTCAGGGGGCTTCCGTGGCGGCATATGCCACAAATCTGTTCTGCATAACCGAATATCCTTTCTATGATCCGGACACCGGATTCCTCTCGGGAGGGGACATAAAACGCGGAGTCGAATCCGGCTCATTCCCGATGAACAGGTCCGTTGGTGTCAATCTCAAACTGAAATTCTGATATGAAACAGACTGTCAAACACATACATGTTATGGCAGCGGCTGTGCTGGTTGCGGTCTTTGCTGCCGGCTGCACAAAGGATTTTGACAAAATCAACACAGATCCGACCAAGATAAATTTCGGCAACATAAAGGCAAGCAACATGTTTGAGCCGATTTTTTTCCAGACTGGTGCGAGAAACCAGTATTATTCCTGGATATGGAGCAATGAGCTTGTTCAGGTGACTGCTTTCACGGGAGGCTCGACAAGGCAGGAGCATCTCTATCTTGTCACAGACGGAAACGCCCAGTCGGCATGGGACGATTATGCCCGCCGTGCTGCGGATGCTCATCACATGATAAATCTTGCGATAGCGCAGGGAGACGAATTTTATCATGCTGTCGGCCTTGTGATGAAATGCTGGCAGATGGCAGAGCTGGTCTCCATATTCGGTGACATACCTTATTCCGAGGCGTTCCGATACAGTGAGCAGAGGTATCCTGCATTTGAACCTCAGGAGCAGGTTTTCGGAAATGTCATCCGTGACCTTGACAGCGCGAATGTCATCTTTTCCCGCAAGCCCACCAGCGGATATTCCTCTCTTGACCAGATGTACAATGCCGATACCGACAAATGGAGACGCTTCGCCAATTCTTTGAAATTGCGGTATCTGTGCCGTATGAGTGGTACTGACGACAGATATTGGGATGAAATCCAGGCCATCCTGGACGATGCGGAGCGTTTTCCTGTGTTTCGCGGCAACTCGGACAATGCCGCTGTGCCTTTCAAGGGTACTGATCCGTACAAATCGTATTGGGGAGAGGCGGAGACAACGAAAGGCGTGTTCCAGCAGCACAGGCTTACTCAGCAGCTCATAAAGATGACTGCCGAACTTGATTCCCAGGGCAATGCAATGTATGTTGACCCGAGGCTGGTGATATGGGGAGTCCAGACCGGAGGCAAATGGAAAGGCACGGTGTCAGGAGGAAACCAGGTCAACAGGCCTTCTGATGACAACGGAACGTCAAAGCCGAATTTTGATATACTTGGTGCGGCCGACCTTCCGGGCTTTCTGATGGAATATTCCGAAATCCTTTTCATTCAGGCGGAGGGACTTCTGAAAGGAAAACTCGCCTTGCCGGGAAAAACCGTGAAGGGACTTTATGAGGAGGCTCTCAGCGCCAATATGGAGAAATGGGCTCCTTATGCTGCAAAACTCTCCAAGCCGTTCACGGTCTCAAAGGCCGAAGTGGGAAAATATCTCTCTTCTGCGCTCGGCTCGTATGACCTTGCCGGGACAGATGGAAGTCTTTATGACGGCAAGGAGGAGTTCCTGATGTCTCAGAAATGGCTGTCGCTTTTCTGGGTAGGCTGGGAGACCTGGCATGAGTGGAGAAGAACGGAATATCCGCTTCTTACAATAGGGGAGGGCACAGTCTATAATGACCACGAACTGCCCACAAGGTTCATATATCCTTCATATACAATGTCCTCCAATAATGCCAATGCTGTGGCTGCGCTTTCCAGGATGGGCGGTGCCAATGATATGCACCTCGCGCTTGACTGGAGCTGGAAGAAACTTTCCGGAGGTCATAGAAGGCCATACGGGGCGGATTGAAGCAAGAGGGGAAACAACAAGAAACCAAATCTGAAATATGAGAACGAATACCATTATATTGTCTGCATTGCTGCCGCTCGCATGGATGGCGTCAGGATGCGGAATGGAAACGGGACTTGCAAGCCCGCAGCTGGAAGTCTATGACTCCCGGGACAATGCGGTGCTGTCTTTGGGGAGCCCGCTGCAATATGAGGCTGATTACACCTGCTGGGAGTATCTGGATATATCCAAACCGGATGAGACGGCCCAGCAGTTGCCCTCTCCGAAATATCTTGTGGCATCCAACATGTCATGGAGGCTTGAGCCTGCATCCGGGGAGGATTATGAGTGGATACGTCCATTCCCTGCATCCGGAAACGGGGACGGGCTCTTTTGTTTCTTTGTCGGACGCTACAGTGACCAGAATGCTCCGCGCAGTGCCGAATGGGTAATCATCGCCAATGACGGGAGTAAGGACATTCCTGTGGGAGGACGTATTGTCGTGACGCAAAGTCCGAGTGACGAATTTCTTAAAAAGTCGGCCGCGAGGGTGGAGTTTACAGCTGAAAGGAAAGAAAAAGCTTTTGATAACGTCAAATGTGCCTTGGTCATATGAACTTGAACCTGATTCCGCCTATGCTACCGAAGACCTCTCATGGCTTGTCACGTCTCTTGGGAAAAGCGGTTCTCTGGTTGACACCCTGGCATTCTCTGTTGGGGAGAATCTCAACTCAATCAGGGGGGCGATACTTTCCCTGAAATATACGGCTGACGGCGAGGACAGGACGGAGACGGTTCCGATAGTCCAGAACGGCCAATCGGTAGATGTGGAAGGCTTCCCTCTGAAATGGACTGTCGGTGTGGACGGGAACAATTTTGCCGAGACCTGGCCTTCCGAGGGGCTCATAAGGTCGGATGTGGGAAGCGGCACCATAAGGTTTGTCAGCATAGACAAGTCTCTTATAGATACGAAAGGCGCGTATAAGCTGGATGTAGACACGAAATATAATGACCCGCGTGCTATAGGCGTATGGCCTGGAGACTATTTGCAGTTCCTTTCGGAAATGCCTGTGGCAAAGGGAACTATACTTAAGATTGCCTTTGAGACGAGGGTGTCTGCATCATGCCACAAATTCTGGAGGCTTGAATATCGTGACGGAAATGAGTGGAAGATTGCCGGTGTGCCTCATGTTACTGATGTCACCGGAGAGAACGTCACCTATACTGACGCGTTTGAGGGTGGTGCAAATGCTGCCGCAAACATACAGGTCAGCCGTACCGTGAAATATGAGAACACTACTGACCGCGTGGAGTTCAGGTTCATTTGCGCAGCCAACTGGAAATGCAGCGGGGGAGCCTTGACTGAGCCGAATACTGCCAGCTGGAGGCTTACTCTTACTGACCGTTCGGAAAACAGTGAATGGCAGCCGTCCATACAGTGCATTGCCGGAGGTTCGGAGTCCATTGTAACGGCTGAGATTTCCGTAAGTGGAATAAATGACAATCTCGTAGTGTTCGAGGGTTCTCCTGCGGCTCCCGTGAAATTCAGGGTGAAATCCGACAATGATTTCACGGTAAGTTCTGATGTGGACTGGCTTGGGCTATCTGTTCAGTCTGGTGAGGCCGGAAAAGAGTATGAGGTTGAGCTTGAATGTGAAAACAGTAGCCTTGCAACTACAAGGCGCGGGGTTGTGGATATTGTGTCCGGCATTTCCCATTATGTTATAAATGTTGTCCAGAGTGCTGCCGGACAGGAGTTGAGGCCTTTTGTAAGCCTTGTAGAAGGAAATTCGATGGAACTTGGCAATGCTGAAGGCTCTTTCAGTGTGCAGGTTCAGGCGAATGTGGAATATGAGGTGGAATGTTCTGCTGACTGGGTGAGCGTCCTCGATGTTCCTGGCACAAAAGCCATGGCTGAGATTACGGACATGCATTTCACTTATGGCAGGAATGACACCGGAGCGGAGCGTCATGCCGCCGTCCGTTTCTTTAACAGAGAATACGGCATCGAGTCAGTGCTGAATCTGAACCAGGTCTCCATTTCTCCGGAAGTGACTGTGGATGAGGCTTTCAAGACAATCTGGCAAGACGAGTCTTCTGTTTCTTTCATCGTGACTACGAACCTTCCTCTTGATGCGGAAGTCCTCGAAGGTGATTTTTCGATTGATGCTGACATGATCAGCCCCGGTACATCGGTTCTGACGGTCACGGCATTGTCTGACGTCGGAAGTAGCGGAAAGATACTGCTTCGTAACGATGATTTCGGCTGGTCGGAAGAATTGTCGGTAAGGCGTATTCAGGCGGGGCTGCTTGCGGACTGGTGCTTCACATCGGCCAAAAAGGGCATTGTCACGGAGGAGTTCGCATCTGAGGCAGGCGGGGCGTCAAGTGAGGAAGGGACTATGGGTCTTGCCATAAGGGATGATGTAGGACTGTCCATGCTGGAATACTGGTCAGTTGACAAGACGCAGGGAGCGAACGGAGAATTTTTCAAGCGCTCTGTAGCCGCTGCCGGTGAGCCTTATGTGACCGCTCCGTGGAAAGGCGACTATTGGCTTTTTACCGTCAATTCCAAGAAAGAGCTGGCGGCAGGTACAAGGATTCGTTATCAGTTCCAGATACGCAATACGAGCAGCGCCCAGAAATATTGGACTGTGGAATATCTTGATTCCGGTGAGTGGAAACCGGCTCTTGGCATCATTTCCACAGCGGCCGTTTCCGGGAATGTAATCACTTTCCCTTCAAAGACAGGCTATGTGACGTTTGAAGGTGAGCTGACCCTCGGGAATGTGTCGATGGGACTCAAGCTCAGAATCGTGGCAGGTGAAAATGACAGGGCTGACGGAAAAGGCACTGTTACTGAAACCGCGACTTCAAGGGTAGGTTCATCGGGAGACGGAAGTTTCCATAATCTTTTTGAAATTATCAGATGAGTAGTATGAAAAATACAGGCAGAATGATTTTAACGGCTGCACTTGTGGCCGGATTGTACGCCGTTGCAGCGGCGCAGCAGCCTCAGATGATTGAAATTCCGGCCGGGACTTTCATAATGGGAGGGCCTGGAGAGGGAGAGGACTTTGATGAGGCTCCGGCCCATACCGTGACCTTCACTATGCCTTTCAAGATGAGTGTCACTGAGGTTACCAATGAGCAATATGAAATGTTTGACCCCTCGCACAAGGACCTTAGAGGACATTATTGGGGAATTTCCACGGAGGATGACGAGGCTGTGACAATGGTCAGCTGGGAAGACGCTGCTGCATATTGCCGCTGGCTCAGTGCAAGGACTGGCAAGAATTACAGGCTTCCTACAGAAGCTGAGTGGGAATATGCGTGCCGTGCAGGCAGCGATTCTCCTTTCTGGAACGGTGAAAATCTTGACAGTCTGTGCATGCGGAACCAGAAGACCATGCGTAATCTGAAGAAAGTGCCTCTTAAGGTGGGAGTGACTCCGGCCAATCCTTTCGGGCTCAAGGAAATGCATGGTAATGTTGAGGAGTGGTGCCTTGACTGGTACGGGCCATATTCCGGAGAAAAACAGACAGACCCTTGCGGCCCTTCGGACGGCTTGTGCAGGGTTACCCGGGGAGGTAGCCACAGCACTCCGGAGCGTTATCTGAGGAGCCGCAACAGGATGGCGGCCCTGCCTTTGGACAGACATTCTCAGATAGGCTTCAGGGTGGTGGAGTCCGATGCGCTGCTTAATCATTATGACCCTGAGGCGTACTTCATTCCGCGCAATATGGCAGATGTCTCCCAAAAGACGGCCGTATGGAAAAAAGTCAATCCGCGAAAGCCCGTGTTCATGACTCCACGGGTGTTCGTAAAGGAGCCGGCTTCAGTTCCACATGTACCTTTCTATAGCCACAATCATCAGCCTGCAATAACATGGTGTGACAACGGGGATCTTCTTGCCATATGGTTCTCGTGTGATGACGAGAAGGGGCGTGAGCAGGTCGTGCTTGCATCAAGGCTGAGGAAGGGAGAGGAAGAATGGGATGATGCATCGGTGTTCCTGCATATACCGGACAGGAATGTGACAGGAAGCTCGCTCCTGAATGACGGTAAGGGCAGGCTGTGGCATTTCAATGGGGTGGCAAACAGCGGTGACTGGCAGAATCTTGCCCTTACGCTGCGCACGAGTACCGACAACGGGCGTACATGGAGCCGTCCGGAGCTTATAGAACCGGAGCATGCAAAGAGGCATCAGGTCATTGCCGGACCGATAATCACCTCTGACGGGACTATGATACAGACCTGTGATGCAGGGCCTGGCGGCGGTCCGGAAGGTACTTCAGTCCATATCAGCAAGGATGGAGGCAGGACATGGGCTGACCCATGGAACGGAGAAAAGATGGTGAAGCCTGAGGACGGCGGCTGCGGCCCTTCCATTGCCGGCATACATGGCGCGATAGTGGAGCTCGCTGACGGACGGCTCATGACGGTCGGACGTGGAGTCGGAATAAGGGGAACTGACGGAAAACTGCATTTGCCGCAGAGCTTCTCCGCTGACGGTGGAAAATCATGGACTTACCGGGCCATGCCTGATTTCCTGCCCATATGGAGCGGGCAGAGAGTTACAATGAGGCGTCTTGCGGAAGGGCCGATTATGCTCGTGTCGTTCACAGGGCATCCGGACAAGGGCAAAGGAGAGTCTTATGGGATGGAATTCATTGACTCGGAAGGTAATGCCTTTACGGGATATGGAATGTTTGTAGCCCTGTCATTCGATGAGGGCGTCACATGGCCAGTGCGCAGGCTCGTCACGGACGGAGTGGAGCGTACTCTTGACGGAGGTGCATGGACACGTGAGTTCACAATGGACGCCTCTCATGCGGAGACAAAAGGGTATCTGGCGAGTGTGCAGACACCTGATGGCATGATACATCTCATCAGCAGCCGTATCCACTACCAGTTCAATCTTGCCTGGATTCTTTCAGGCTGGAAAATGACGGATTTTCAAAAACGGAATTAAAACTCGGAAATAATGGAATCTTATATGAAAACAATTATGGCGTGCGTCTGCGCTGCCGCAGTCATGTATTTGGCGGGTTCCTGTTCGGACAATGTGCCGGTAGTGAATCCAAAGCCGGTCATGCCATCTGCAGACATTGTTCTCGGCATGGTACACTCTGGTGATATTATGCTTGAGGACGTTATTGTTACGGACGGATATAATTTCACGAGAACAGACAGGAACGGGCAGTTTACCTTGCATCTGTCGGACAATGCCGAATATGTGTATGTGGTATCTCCGTCAGGCTATGTGTGTGACTACAGTTCCGGTGCTCCGGAGTTCTACAGGAAAGCGTCTTCCAAGACATTTGACTTTGACCTGCTGCCGGTGCAGTCTGCTGAAGATTATTCCCTGGTGGTGATGGCTGACCCGCAGACCAAGAATGATGAACAGTTCGGCAAATTCTGTGCGGCTCCTTTGGCCGACCTCTCTTCTGTATGCAAGGCGAGGGCCGCAGAATGCTTTACGGCAGGAATCTGTCTCGGGGATGTGGTGCAGGACGCCATGGAACTGCTTCCGGAGTATAAGTCGATGATGAAAGAAACCGGTGTGCCTTTCTATGCCGTCATCGGAAACCATGACTATAATGCCAAGTCGTCCGGGGAAAAGGCTGCGGAGGATTTCAAGAAAGTGTTCGGTCCGCTTAATTATGCGTTCTATATTGGACGTGACATCGTAGTTGGCCTGAATACCGTGATATACAATGGGAATAAAAAGTTCGATGAAGGCTATCCTCCTGAGGCAATAGGATTTCTGCGGGGACTTATGGAACTTGTGCCTGCTGATATGCATGTCTATGTGGCCCAGCATATTCCTTTTCACCGCTGGTATGAGAAAGACCCTATCCGTGGTGGCGACCAGGTGCTGGAAATTCTGGCCGGGCATGAGGTCGATTTCATAACCGGACATACTCATGTGCACAATACGCTGATGCTTGGTGAGAATATGATTGACCATAATATCTCCGGTTTTCTTGGAGCATGGTGGGCTGCTGACTATTGCCGCGACGGCACTCCGAGGGGATATAAGATTTTCGACTGGCGTGACGGTGACTTGAGCTGGATATTCCGTTCGGTGGAGTTCGGTGACGGTCCCATGTCCCAGGCTGAGATTGTCAGGCCAGGTCAGAGTGAAGTTCATCCTGAAGCGGTTCTTCTGAATGTGTGGGACATGGATGACAAATGGACGGTCATGTGGCATCAGGGAAGCTCTGCCAAAGCTCCGATGACACGCGTGAATGACTATAGCCCAGTTTTCATAAAGAATATAAATGAAGCGTTCCCGGACGGGAATATACCGTCATACAGCACTCCGAGCAGCAGCCGTCATTTTTTCTCGGCTATACCGGACCCTGCTGCCGGACCTGTCAAAATCGAACTGACCAACCGTTTCGGCATCAAGTGGAATTATGAGATACCTGTTGTGAATGAATTAAAACCCTAATTATATGAAAATCAATAATCTTGAGAAATTTCTTGCTAAGGCGCGTTCCGGAGAATGCGCTTTGGGAGGCCTGGTCACATTTACCGACCCTTCCGTTACTGAACTTGTGGCTGAGGCTGGATTTGACTGGGTATTCATTGACGGTGAGCATGGCGTGATGGACCGAAATTCTGCCGTGCTGCATCTTATGGCCGTCAGGGGGACAGACTGCGCCTCATTCTACCGTGTACCGGCCTGCGACCATACGGAGATAAAACGTGTGATTGATTTCGGCCCTGCAGGGATAATCGTGCCGATGATAATGAATGCAGATGATGCAAGAAGAGCAGTGGAAGCGATGAGGTATCCTCTTGAAGGTACCCGCGGCTGCGGTTTCAGACGTTGTGTGGGCTATGGCGCGAAAGAAATAGACGAGTATTGGGAAATGGCGAAGCATGAGCCGCTTGTGGTTCTGCAGATTGAGCATATAGAGGCTGTGCGTAACATTGACAGCATTCTTGCCGTGCCTGGAATAGATGCCATTCTCGTCGGACCTTATGACCTTTCCACTTCCATGGGAAAATCGCGGCAGTGGTATGACCCCGAGGTTGCCGGCGTATATGACAATGTAGCGCGCAAGGTTAAGGAGGCAGGACTTCTTCTTGGAGCCTCACTTGACAGTGAATATGCCGCCTGGAAGAAGCGCGGAGTGGATTTCATAGCGATACGCTGTGACTACGGAGCCATGATGGAGGGCTTCAGGAATGCGATAGGTAATTTCAGGAAAGATTGACGCCATGCAGATAAGTATATTGGACATTGCCGTGATTGCCGTATATCTTCTCGGAGTTACGCTTTTCGGCTGTTCGTTTTATTTCAAGAAAGATTCCGGGGATGCAGGAATATTCATGTCAGGAGGCGGAAGGATTCCCGGCTGGGCAATCGCACTGTCCATTTTTGCGACTCTGGTAAGTTCCATATCTTTCCTGGCGCTTCCTGCAAAGGCTTGCCTTACCAATTGGAACTGCTATGTACTGACTCTCACGATTCCTGTTGCGGCACTTATAGCGGCAGTCTGGTTCGTGCCTTTTTATCGAAAGACAAACAGCATTTCGGCCTATACCTATCTTGAGGAGCGTTTCGGGCCTTGGGCGCGTATTTATGCGAGTGCATGCTTCCTTATAATGCAGAGCGCGAGGAGCGGGGTAATCCTGTTCCTGCTTGCCCTTACCCTGAAGTCTGCCCTTGGCTTTTCAAGTCTTGCCATAATCATCGTAACTGGCGTGCTTACAATGCTTTATTCGATGATGGGCGGCTTCAAGGCCGTCATATGGGCTGATGCTATACAGTCTCTTGTGCTTATAGCCGGCACGCTTGCCGTCATGGCCAGCCTTGTGCTGAATATGCCGGACGGTCTTGGAAGCGGTCTGAAAATGGCATGGGATGCGGGCAAATTCTCTCTTGGCTCTCTTTCGCTGTCGGACTGGAGCACTGAGACTTTCTGGGTGTCTTTCGTGTATGGAATATTCATCAATCTTCAGAATTTCGGAATAGACCAGAGCTTTACGCAGAGGTATGTCGCGGCAAAGGATTTGAAGTCCGCGCGCAAGTCCGCTTTTCATGGAGCCATGCTGTATGTGCCTGTCACGCTCATGTTTGTCCTCATCGGCACTGGACTGTGGATTTTCCAGGCTACGCATCCTGGAGTGATTCCGGCGGAGGTGGCGGATCAGTCTGATTCTGTCTATCCTTGGTATATCGTGCACATGCTTCCGCACGGTGTGTCCGGCTTGCTTATCGCAGCAATCATAGCTGCGGCAATGAGTACGATAGCGGCTACCCTGAATTCCGGCTCTACCGTTCTGCTTGAGGATTATTTCAAGAAATTCTTTCCGGGAAAGGCTACTGAGGGGAACAATATAAGATTCTTGCGCGTAATGACAGTGGCGCTCACTATATTTTCTATAGGAGTGGCCGTGGCTGTCATGAATGTGAAGAGTGCCCTTACCGTGTGGTGGTCGATGCAGAGTGTGCTTTCGGGCGGAATGCTTGGACTCTTCCTTCTCGGAATGTTCACGAAACGGACCACTTCAGGCCAGGCTGCTATAGCCACCGTGCTCGGGCTGGTCACGGTAATCTATGTCACTTTCGGGCAGAAACTGTTTCCGTTGCCGCAATTCATACATCTGAATCTGGCAATAGTGCTCGGTACGCTGACAATATTCTTTACGGGCTTCATCCTCTCATCCGTACTTCCTGGACGGAAGAGAAGCAGGTAAGGGCCTTGTCGTGAAACCACAAAAATTGATAGTATGAAACCATTATATGTAATAGGTGCGGATTTCGGGACCGATTCTGTACGCTGCATTCTTGCGGATACTGCTGACGGACGCATATTGGCCCAGGAAGTGGTATGTTACCCGCGCTGGAAGGCAGGCCTGTTCTGCGACACTTCACGGAACATGTACCGCCAGCACCCTTCTGATTACATCGAATCATTTACCGAATGTGTTAAAGGCATGCTTTCCAAGGCAAAGTCTGCCGAGCCGTCCGTAGCATCGCGTGTGGCGGGCATCTCGTTTGACACGACCGCATCGACCCCTGTCCTTACGGATTCTGAGGGCACTCCGCTGGCTCTTCTTGACAGGCATGCCTCCAATCCGGATGCCATGTTCATGTTATGGAAAGACCATACGGCAATGGCGGAGGCGGACAGGATAAACGTGGTTGCAGCAGGATGGGATGTTGACTATACGCGCTATTGCGGAGGCAAATATTCCTGCGAGTGGGTATGGGCAAAGATGCTTCATGCGCTCAGGTCAAGTCCGGAATTGGCGGAAGATGCCTGCTCGTGGATTGAACACTGCGACTGGATGGCGGCCGTCCTTTCCGGGGACACCCGTCCGGAACATGTGGTAAGAAGCCGTTGCGCTGCGGGGCATAAGGCGATGTGGCATGAGTCGTGGGGCGGACTTCCTTCATGGGAGTTTCTTGAGGCAGTAGATCCGTTGCTGACGATATTCAAAGGGCATCTGTATGACAGGACTGCCACTTCAGACGCTCTTGCAGGGACTTTGTGTGGCGAATGGGCTGAAAGGCTCGGTCTTGCTGAAGGCATTGCCATAGGAGTCGGTGCCATTGACTGCCATTTCGGGGCAGTCGGTGCCGGGATTACGCAGGGGGCCCTTGTCAAAGTTATGGGAACATCCACATGTGACGTGGCTGTCGGTTCTTATGAAGAGGTCGGGAGCCGTGTGGTAAAGGGAATCTGCGGGCAGGTTGACGGTTCTGTGCTCCCCGGATATGTCGGTATGGAAGCCGGACAGGCTGCTTTCGGTGATGTTTATGCATGGTTCAGCCGGCTGTTGGAGTGGCCTCTTGCCGTTTCAGGCTCAGGAGGCGGTTTCATTAAGGACAATATAATCCCTTCATTGGCAGATGAGGCGGAGAAGCTTCCTGTCACTGCGGATGACATGGTTGCCCTGGACTGGTTCAACGGCAGGCGCACTCCTGATTCGGACCAGAGGGTAAAGGCGAAGATTACAGGGCTGTCGATGTCTTGCACTGCACCGCATTTGTTCAAGGCTCTTGTGGAGGCTACTGCTTTCGGCTCAAGGGCTATTAATGAACGGTTCAGTGAGGAGGGGGTGGCGATAGGTGATGTTATCGCTGTCGGAGGGATTTCCCGCAAGTCAAGATATGTTATGCAGACCATGGCCGATGTTCTCGGAGTGCCTATCAAGGTTTCCGGCTGCGGGCAGGCCTGTGCGCTCGGAGCCGCGATGTTTGCCTCTGTCGTTGCCGGAATCCATCCCGATATAAGGCATGCGCAAGATGCCATGGGACAGGATTTTGTGGCGGAATATCTGCCGGATGCGGCACGGCATGAGATTTTTGACATGTTGTATGGGAAATACCGCTCTCTTGCCGCTGGGATGTAGATTCTGGGGTGGCGTATGTGTTCTGCCTGGCATACAGATGCTTTGATGTCGGCATGGCCAAAGTCAACTTTGTTTATGCTGCCGTCTTTAGTTTATCTTGCTTATGCTTACGGCTTTTACCATATCATGAAATTGTTAAAAAATTGTCAATATGAAAATGAAAATCAGAATGCCATTGTGCATCATTGCTTCCGCATGTCTGCTGTTGAATTCCGTTGACATGGATGCCTGGGGACGTATCGGCCATGATGCAATCTGCCATATTGCTGAACGGAATCTTACTCCGAAGGCGAGGAAAACCATAGAGGGATATCTCGGGAACACTTCAATCGTGTATTGCTCTTCCTGGATGGATGAGGTCCGGGACTGGCCGGAATATAGGCATACTACCAAGTGGCACTCCGCATATGTGGATGAGTCTGGCGAGCCTTGCATGGGCACGAATTTCAAGGATGGGGAATATCGCGGCGATGCCGTGCTTGAGCTTACCCGTCTGATTGGACGTATGGAGGACTGGAAGGAACTGGACGATTCTACGGTGGCCGTCGGAATAAAGATGATGATACATCTGGTCGCCGACATGCATTGTCCGGGCCATGTCAAATATCCGGGGATAAAAGGATTCAAGGTGATTTACGGTGGAAATGAGGTGACATACCATTATGTGTGGGACGATGCCGTACTTGAACGGGTACACAAATGGGGCTTCACGGAATATGGACACATACTGGGCAATCTGTCCCGCAGGGAAGTGCGCAGCATCTGCTCGGGGACTCCGGTTGACTGGGAAAGGGAAAATGCCCGTGATTGCCGTGTGATATATGATTGGGCGCATCCGGGAGATGTCCTGGGCAAGGAATTCAACCTGAAGGCCAAGGTTCTGGCCGACAGCCAGATACAGAAGGCCGGCTATCGTCTTGCAGCTGTGCTCAATGCCATTTTCGGGTAGTCCGCATTAGTCTTTTTCTTTCCTGGCAGTTTGTCTTCTTTTTGCCTGACTTTGTTCTATCTGCCTTGCTCCAGTTAACGGAAGCAATCTTGCCTTACTTTTGATAGATAATCTTAATAATGTGATGCCGAATGGTTTATGCGAGGACGGGTATGCAATCCTGCATACCCGTCCTCGCGTAACTGCCTATGTCACATATGCTTGCTGTTTGTGAAGCTTCTGTCAGCCAGGCAAGATTCTGCCAAATTTAGTCAGCCTCTGTCAGCTTTGCCACCACTCCGTCCTAAACTTAGGAGTCTGCTCTGATGATGTCAGGCAGTTTTCTTGGCGGGTTCCTTGAAGAGAATCATGAAAAGGATTGCTACCACGAGGGCGTAGGCTGCGAATATGTACCATGCTGTGCTCCAGCTTGGCTCTGCTGCATTGAAGACTACGGATTCCACTACGGCTCCGGCGGCGAGTGTTCCTATTGATGCTCCAAGGCCGTTTGTCATTAGCATGAACAGTCCCTGGGCTGATGACCTTATGTCTGTGCTTGTGTTCTCATTGACGTAGAGCGAGCCTGATATGTTGAAGAAGTCGAATGCAACTCCATAGACTATGCATGAGAGGATGAACAGGAGGACGCCCGGCATGTCAGGCTGTCCGAGACCGAACAAACCGAATCTTAGAACCCATGCGAACATGGCTATGAGCATCACTTTCTTGATTCCGAAACGTTTCATGAAAATAGGAATCAGCAGGATGCAGAGCGTCTCGGATGTCTGGCTTATCGCGAGCAGGGCATTTGAGTTCTTTACTGCGAATGTGTCTGCGAGCGCAGGGTCTGAGCCGAATGAGCCGAGGAAAGTGTTTGCGTAGCCATTGGTTATCTGGAGCGACGCGCCGAGCATCATCGAGAAGATGAAGAATATGGCGAACTGCCTGTCACGGAAAAGAGTAAACGCTTTCAGGCCGAGGCTGTCCACGATGCTCTTGCTTTCAGTCGCAGGCTTTACAGGGCAGGATGGCATTGTGAGCGCATAGAGACAGAGCACTATTGACATTGCTCCGGACTGGATGAGCTGGGTGTATGAATCCTGCATTGCCACTCCGTCTATTTTGAGCCAGTTGGTCAGGAGCATGCTGCATATGAAACCGATGGTTCCGAATACCCTGATTGGAGGGAAAGCTTTGACCGGGTCTTTTCCAGCTCCTTCAAGGGCAGAGTATGCCACGGAGTTGGTAAGCGCGATTGTCGGCATGAAGAATGCGACGCTGAGGCTGTAGAGGGCGAAGAGCGGGGCGAATTGCACAGAGTCTCCCGCTGACATGCAGTAGAATCCGGCTCCGGCCATGAACACTCCCGCAAGGCCGTGGCATAGCGAAAGCACTTTCTGGGCCTGCATGTACCTGTCGGCCACTATGCCCATGAGCGCAGGCATGAAGATGGATACTATTCCCTGCATTGCAAAGAACCATTTGATTTCGTTGCTCAGCCCTATATTGCCGAGATAACGTCCCAGTGATGTGAGGTAGGCTCCCCAGACTGCAAATTCCAGGAAATTCATCAGTATGAGCCTGGCTGAAATGTGGTTATTTCTCATATTGGTAAATAATTATGTCCAGTGTGGTCCTGCTTGAGAGCAAGACGGCGACAAATATACGGGATTTTGCTTGAATTTTACTACCTTTGGCGTTCGGAAGCTGTCTGAAAATCATTTCTCGTGACAAAAATCAGGACGGCAACCCCGAACTTTCCGCTTTGGTGCGGCCGGAAAGCGGTGCCGGCATTACGTAAAACCGGACATTGTAATCAAGGAAAACATAGGAAATGGATTTTATAAAGACTCACAGTGACCCTGGCTCAGCCGCGAGATGCGGAACTATAACCACGGACCACGGACAGATACATACGCCGATATTCATGCCTGTGGGCACGGTTGGTTCGGTCAAGGGCATTTACCACAAGGACCTCAAGGAAGATATCGGTGCGGAAATAATACTCGGAAACACTTATCACCTTTACCTGCGTCCGGGGCTTGACGTGCTCAGGGCTGCAGGTGGACTCCACAAGTTCGAGTCATGGGACAGGCCGATACTGACGGACAGCGGCGGATTCCAGGTGTTCTCCCTAAGCCCTATACGCAAGCTTACCGAGGACGGATGCATTTTCCGTTCTCACATAGACGGTTCCAAGCACATATTCACGCCGGAGAACAATATGGACACACAGCGTGTCATCGGTGCGGATATCGTCATGGCTCTTGACGAGTGCTGCCCGGGAGACGCGACTTACGAATATGCAGCCAAATCTCTCAAATTGACCCAGAGGTGGCTGGAGCGCTGTGTAAGGCGTTTTGACGGGACTGACCCGCTGTACGGATACAGGCAGGCCCTCTTCCCGATAATCCAGGGCTGCGTATATCCGGACCTCAGGCGTGCGGCTGTGGAGCATGCTGCCGCGCTTGACCGTGAAGGCTATGCCATCGGAGGACTTGCAGTAGGGGAGCCTACAGAGAAAATGTATGAGATGCTTGAAGTCGTATGCCCTATTCTTCCGGATGACAAGCCGCGCTATCTCATGGGCGTGGGCACTCCTGCCAATCTTCTTGAAGGAATAGCCCGCGGAGTCGATATGTTCGACTGCGTAATGCCGACACGTAACGGACGCAACGGAATGCTGTTCACATGGGACGGCATAATCAACATAAAGAACCGCAAATGGGCGGATGATTTCTCACCGATAGACCCTAAGGGGACATCTTTTGTTGACCACACTTATACCAAGGCTTATCTGCGCCATCTGTTTGTGGCCGGTGAGCTTTTTGCCGGCCAGCTTGCCAGCGAGCACAATCTCGCGTTCTACCTGGAGCTTGTCCGCCAGGCCCGCAAGCATATCATTGACGGGGATTTCAGCTCTTGGAAAGATGAAACGGTGCGCAGGATAATGACAAGACTTTGACAATATGGATCTGGTACCGAGAAAGCTTGACATTTATATTGTCAGGAAATTCATAAGCACGTTCTTCATCGCGCTGCTGCTGATAATCGGAATCGTCATAATTTTCGACATAAGCGAGAAAATTGACGATTTCGTCAGCAAGGAAGCTCCGCTGAAGGCCATAATCTTTGACTATTATGTGAACTTCGTGCCTTATTTCATGAACATGTTCAGCCCTATGTTCGTGTTCATCACAGTGATTTTCTTCACTTCCAAGATGGCTGCGGACTCGGAGATTGTGGCTATACTATCATGCGGAATCAGTTTCCACAGGATGATGGTGCCGTATGTGTTTTCCGCCACACTCATTGCGATATTGTCATTGTGCCTGAACCTTTTCGTGATACCGGACGCCAACAAGACCAGGCTGGAGTTCGAGAACAAGTATTTCAAGGCCAGGTTCAAGAGCGTGGGGCGCAACGTGCATTATCAGATTGCGCCGGGAGAATTCGTCTTTGCGGAGTCATTCAGTTCATGGAACAATACAGCCTACAGATTCACACTGGAAAAGATAGAGGACGGCAAACTGATTTCCAAGATTTCAGCGGAGACGGCCGTCTATGACACACTCAAGGGCAGCTGGAGGCTCAAAAAGTATTTTGTAAGGGAATACAACGAGGATCTGACAGACCATATAAGGAGCGGAAGACAGCTTGATACTATCATTGACCTGTCCGTCAAGGACTTCTATCTTACAGAAAAGACGGTGGAGACATTGACATACAAGGAGTTGAACCAACTCATTGACACGCAGCGGATGCGCGGGGACGCCAATGTCAAATTCGCGCTCATAGAAAAGAATACGCGCTTTGCCCTGCCGTTCTCCGCTTTCATATTGACGGTGATGGGTGTGGCCCTTTCCTCCAAGAAACGTCGGGGAGGAATCGGCTGGAATATCGGAATAGGCATTGCCCTGGCTTTCACCTACATCCTTTTCCTGCGGTTCAGTCAGATGTTCGTGCATACGGGCGCTCTGCCTCCTGCCATAGCCCTCTGGCTCCCGAATCTGATATTCGCGCTCATAGCAGGCTTCCTGTACAGGATTGCACCGAAATAATGCCGTCCATAACAATCCTGCCAGAACAAAATCACGGTGGTGCACAAAAACCAAGACAAAACCGGTTTTGACGCAATAGCTCCGGAACGTTCAAAAGGACGTGAATAAATAAGGAGTATTCCAAAAAATAAAAATGGTCTGACTAATTGCCTTAGCCAGACCATCTTTTTTATGTGTAGATGTCTTAATCAACAAATACAGTCCATCCGAACGGGTCTTCAATCTCTCCGTACTGTATGCCGGTAATCATGTTGTACAGACGGAGGCTCTTTTCTCCGCACAGTCCGTCACCGTAAGTATATACCGTCTCTTCTTCGGACTCAAGGAAAGGCTTGTCTGCAAGTCTGTGCACCGGCGTTATCACCACTGCGGTGCCGCATTCTCCGACCTCCTCGAAAGTGGAAAGCTCTTCAACAGGTACAGGTCTTCTTTCCACATCCATTCCCACATATGCAGCTACGGTCTCGAGAGACATGTTGGTGATTGAAGGAAGGATGCTGTCAGACTTTGGAGTTATGTACGAATTGCCTCTTATCGCAAAGAAATTCGATGAATTGAACTCGTCGATAGTGGTCTTTGTGGCCGGGTCAAGATAAAGCACGGCCTTGTAGCCAAGCTCATGCGCAACGTTCAGTGAGTAGAGCGAAGCCGCATAGTTTCCGCCGACCTTGTAGGCTCCGCATCCGTTAGGCGCCGCCCTGTCATAATTCCTTGCGATTACAACGTCGATGGCCTCAAGAGCACCTCCCGTATATGCCCCTACAGGGGAGCAAAGCATCATGAACAGAGACTCTTTCGAGGACTGCACGCCGAGCTGCGGATTGAATCCGATAAGTGTCGGACGCAGGTATAATGACGCATGTGAACCGTATGGAGGGAGGAAATCAAGGTTTTCCCTTACAACCCTCTTGCACATCTCCACAAACATCTCGGTTGAAGGCGCATCAATGCCAAGGTATTTTGCTGACCTCTGAAGCCTCTTTGCATTTTCTTCAGGACGGAACAGCCTTACTTTACCGTCCTTGCCCCTGAAAGCCTTGAGGCCTTCGAAGCATTCGATGGCGTAGTGCAGTCCGCCGGCAAAAGCACTGATGCTTATGTTGTCGTCGGTCCTGCTTTCTACAGGTGTCCATTGTCCGCCTATGCAGTGGCTGCATAGCATTGTGTTCGTCTTTGTGTAGGAAAATGTAAGTTTGCTCCAGTCAATTCCAGTCATGTCAGATAAGTATTTCAAATAATTTGTTGTTCTCGTTTATGTATTCGTATGATATCCCGTTCGAGTCCATGCGGCTCATCAGTGCGGAGAAGTCCTCCTTTGCTGAAAGCTCTATTCCGATGAGGGCAGGGCCGAAATCCTTGTTGGTCTTCTTGATGTACTGGATATACACGAGGTCATCAGAAGGGCCGATAACGTCCCGTATGAACGACAGCACCGCACCAGGCTTCTGAGGGAAGTTCACTATGAAATAATGCTTCAGGCCTTCATAAAGAAGTGATTTCTCGCGTATTTCCTCCATCCTTGTGATGTCGTTGTTGCTTCCGCTGACGATGCATGCGACCCTCTTGCCCTTTATCTTGTCCGCATAGAATTTCAATGCGGCTGTTGACAGGGCGCCCGCAGGCTCAACCACGATGGCGCTCTTGTTGTACATCTGTATTATCATCGTGCACACAGCCCCTTCCGGAACAACGATAATGTCATCAAGAATGTCCTTGCATATCCCGAAAGTGGTGGCACCGGCCTTTTTCACTGCGGCTCCGTCCACGAACTTGTCGATGTGCTCAAGCTCTATCACCTCACCCTTGTCAATTGCGGTCTTCATGCATGGTGCTCCGGCAGGTTCTACGCCGATTATCTTTGTCTGTGGTGACACCTGCCTTATATATGCTCCGAGTCCTGAGGCAAGTCCGCCTCCGCCGATAGGGATGAAGATGTAGTCAAGCGGCTCCTTGGCCTGCTTCATTATCTCAAGTCCTATCGTTCCCTGTCCCTCTATGACCTTAGGGTCATCGAACGGCGGGATGAAAGTGCGTCCGCTCTTGCCTGCGAACTCGATTGCCGCCGCATTGGCAGCATCGAAGGTGTCGCCTGTCAGCACTATGTCGATGTATTCCTTTCCGAACATTCTCACCTGCTCGATTTTCTGCTTCGGAGTGGTGGTCGGCATGAAAATCGAACCCATTATCTGCAGCTTGTTGCAGGAAAGCGCGACACCCTGTGCATGGTTTCCTGCGCTTGCGCACACTATTCCATATTTGAGGACTTCAGGCTCGATTGACCTGATTTTGTTGTATGCTCCCCTTATCTTGTATGACCTCACTATCTGGAGATCCTCTCTCTTGAGGTAAACGTCCGCCTCATAAAGGTCGGACAGGTTGCTGTTCCTCATGAAAGGAGTAGGTTCGATGATTTCGTCGAGTACGCGTGACGCGTTTTCAATGGCCTCTACGGTCGGAAAGTACTTTTTCGTTTCCATTGCTTGAAAAATAAAATCAAAAATTGATTTTCCGGTTCAAATATATAACTTAATTTGCTTAATTCCTAATGAATGTCAATCGTAATGAGGTCAGTTCAGCATGACCAATGCGATTGACGGGTGACTCAGCTCCAGCCTTACCTTGTCCTGCACGGCCCGGTTGAGGGTGGCTTTCCACCAGTTGTCGAAAACTACGTTGCAGGTCTGGAACTCAAGCCCCTCCGATGTTATCCTGAGGCTGCTGTCCGGGCTGAATATCGAAACTTTGCGGCCCTCTCCGCACTCCATTTCGAAAGTGCCGGTTATGGCGAAAATCGTTGCATGGTCAGATATCATCTGCACATCTATTCCTCTGTCCTGAGGGCGGTATGTCCTGGCATACTCCATAAGAAGCGATATGTTCCCTATGGTATGGTCCTCACGCTCTCCGGTCGCGCCGAGTATCGTGATTCTGCCTATCCCGCCGATATTCTCCAGCGCCCATGTGAAAGCCTTGGTCTGGTCATTGTGCTCCTGCTCGTCAATAGTGACAATCAGGTCTCCGTATTTTGTCTTCATTGCAGACGACAGGGAGTCCATGTCGCCGATTACCTTGTCCGGCAGACGCTCATCACCGAAAATGGCCTTGCTGTTCCTGAGGAATTTGCGCAGGGCACCGTCGCAGCATATTATGAAGTCGGCAGTGCGTATAAGATATCTCGGGTATTCGGTCTTTGGGAATGCCCCGTCGCAGATTATCACGATTTCCTTGCCCATAGCTGCTATTGTCTTCCGGTCACCTGTGATGAAGTGCCTTCGCTTGTGGCATAGTCCTGCGGGTCACGGAAACCGATTAGGAAATCCTTGACCTGCATCCTCTTCTTTCCGGCAAGCTGCAATTCCGTTACCGATATGGCCCCGTCTGACGCAGCTATCGCAAGATAAGTCTTTCCGTCTGAGAGAACTGTCCCTGGCGCGGCTTCAGCAAGGTTGTTCTGTGCGAGCATCTTCCTGTATTCCTCGCCCTCTATCTTCAATGTGCGGAATATCTTCATCTGTGTCGCCTTGCCGTCCTTGACAAGCTCCGTGAATGCTCCAGGATAAGGGCTGAGACCGCGCACAAGGTCATGAATCTGCTTTACGGAGTCATTCCAGCAGATATGGCAAAGCTCCTTTGTTATCTTCGGAGCAGGCTTCAGAATCTCCGAGCCTTGTATGAAGCTCTTCTGTATCCTGAATTCCACATTGTTCTCTATGATGGAGTCAACAGTCAGGCACACGAGCTTCGCTCCAAGCTCCATAAGCCTGTCATGGACATCTCCGGCAGTGTCTTCCGGACCTATCTGGCACACGTTCCTGTACATTATGCGTCCGGTGTCCATTCCTTCGTCAATCATGAAGGTAGTCACTCCGGTAGTCTTTTCCCCGTTTATCACAGCCCAGTTGATAGGGGCCGCACCGCGGTATTGCGGAAGAAGGGCAGCATGAAGGTTGAATGTCCCGAGCTTCGGGATTTCCCATACCACCTTCGGAAGCATCCTGAATGCCACGACCACGAAAATGTCCGCCTTCCATGCCTTCAGGGTCTCTATGAAATCAGGGTCTTTGAGCGATACCGGCTGCAGGACAGGTATCCCGTGCTCCACGGCATATTTCTTCACCGCGCTCTCATTGACCTTAAGGCCGCGTCCGCTTGCCTTGTCCGCTACAGTGACAACTCCGACGACCTTGTGTCCGTTCTTGAGCAGCTCCTCAAGCGGTGCTACGGCAAATTCAGGCGTACCCATATATACGATACGCGTCTTCTTGAAAACTCCCATTATCTTTGCTTTAGTCTTTCTGAATCCGTTGCGGATATTTCCTATGTTGAATATTGACGAGTCGTTTATGGCCTGCCACGTCAGGTACAGGCCCGTAGGCAGCAGTATGTAGGCGGAGATGAATACTCCGTGGAAAGGTGCCACCGCCCCGTCCCTCGCCAGCTTTGTTCCTGAGATGTCGATTACCCAATACACCACGAAGAACAGCACGGATATGATTGCCGGCGTTCCGAGGCCTCCTTTCCTTATCAGGGCACCGAGAGGCGCGCCGATGAAGAAGAATATCAGGCATGCGAGCGAAAGTGCAAACTTCTTCAATATCTCGATGTCGATAAGCCTCAGCGTGTATGTGTGATGATACCGTTCACGCGAATATGAAGAAAGGGTCAGCTGAAGCTCGTCAGCATTTGCCTTGGCTTTTTCAAGAGCCTTGATTTCCTCGTCAGCATTTTTCCATGTTTCATTCTCCTGCATGACAAGCGGATGGCTCCGGCCTTCCTTTCCTGCGGTATCGAGCTGCGAATTGTATCTGAGCACCTTGGAGGTCTTCAACGCGGTCAGGTTCTCGTTTTTGCTGTTCCTGTCAAGCGCACCGATGGAGTCCTGCCCGTGGTAAAGCTGCTGCAGCTTCATTGATTTCACCTGGTCGTCGAACCTGCTTGAATCTGATTTCTGGAATGCGTAGTTCTCCAGCGGGATAATCATTTCCTGCCTGTGGAAATCTATCTTCTGGAGCTGGAGCGATGTGTCACGGTACTTCTTGACATTCGTCTCCTCGTAGTTCGAGCCGTCGTACAGAATGAAAGAAAGGTAGCTTTTGTCCTTGGACATCTTCATGAGGGCGGAATCGGCCAGCACAAGGCTTGTGTTTCCCTTGTTCTTGGTATGGTTATAGACCATGACCCCGTGCATCATCCCGCTTTCCTCGTCCCTGTCGTTCACGCGCAGGATATATCCCTCAATGCCGTTATAGAAGGTGCCTGTCGGAATCTTTATCTCTTCCTTGGTCCTGCCTATGTCGTCACGGAGAGTATATATCTTGTTGTAAGCTACCGGAATGAGGTTGTTGGACACGAAAAACGCGCCTATGCTTATCAGGACGCATACGGCCCCGAGCGGCACAAGGACCCTCTGGAGCGATATGCCGGCTGCCTTGATGGCGAGAAGCTCATTGTTCTCGCCGAGCGTTCCGAGTGTCATCATTGACGCAAGCAGGGTGGCAAGAGGCAGTGAAAGGGGAAGCAATGTGGCGCTTCCCCAGCCGAGGAATTCAAGTATTACCTTGAAGCTCAGTCCCTTGCCGACCAGCTCATCAATGTACAGCCACAGGAACTGCATCATGAGGATGAACACCACGACCAGCAGGATCGCTATGAACGGTCCTATGAAAGACTTTATTATGAACCGGTCGAGTTTCTTCATCTTTGGCTCTCTTTCCTGATTTATCTTGTAGCTGCTTCAATCATCTTTGCGAGTGCGTCCTTCAGGCCTTCAGGGTTCTTTCCTCCCGCTGTCGCGAGTCCTGCCTGTCCTCCTCCTCCTCCGAGGATGAGCTTTGCGGCTTCACGCACATCCGCACCTGCATTGTGACCTGCCTTCACGAGGTCCTCAGAGTACATGAGCAGAAGCTGAGGCTTGCCTGCAGACTCGAAAGCAGCCGCGATGACAAGGTTCTCCGCCTCTTTCTGAAGCATGAAAGCTGCGTTCTTGAGCATTGCCGGGTCCATCTCATGGTCTATGCAGACTACATTGATGCCGTTAATCACCTTTGCTATCTCAGTGAGGGAGTGCTTGAGAGCTATGGTCTTCTCCTTGATGACCTCTTCCATCTTCTTCTTCAGCTCCTCGTTCTCGCTCACCATTTTCTTTATGGCAGCAGCAAGGTCCGGGGCATTGTTGAAGAATGCCTTTGCAACGCGCAGGCTGTTTTCCATGCCGTCAACTACCATCTCTGCATGAAGTCCGGTGGTTGCCTCTATACGGCGCACGCCGGCTGCTATGGCAGACTCTGACAATATCTTGAAGAAGCCTATGCGGCCAGTTGCAGATGCATGTGTACCTCCGCACAGTTCGCATGATTCTCCGAATTTCACCACGCGCACCGTGTCTCCGTATTTCTCACCGAAGAGTGCCATCGCACCCATCTGCTGTGCCTCCTCCATCGTTGCGTTACGGTTTTCATCAAGACGGCTGTTCTCCCTTATAAGGGCGTTCACCCTCTTCTCCACACGGTCGAACTGCTCATCAGTAAGCTTCTCGAAATGTGAGAAGTCGAAACGGAAGTACCTGTCGCTGACATATGAGCCTTTCTGCTCTACGTGCGTGCCGAGAATCTCGCGCAATGCCCTGTGCAGCAGGTGGGTAGCAGTATGATTATTCTCTATCGCAGTCCTCCTTTCCCTGTCAACATGGAGGCTGAAGCTTTCCGTGCAGTCAGAAGGAATACGCTCCGCAACATGTATAGTCAGGTTGTTTTCCTTTATGGTGTCCGTGATGAGTATCTTCTCGCCGCTCTCCGACACGATATATCCGGTGTCACCGACCTGGCCTCCCATCTCGCCGTAGAAAGGTGTGCGCTCGAACACGAGCTGGTACATTGTCTTGTTCTTGGCCTTGACGGTGCGGTGTCTTGTGAGCTGCACGCCTTCGATGTCAGTGCAGTCGTATCCGAGGAACTCGATATTATCGCAATGGGTGAACTCTACCCAGTCACCGGACTCTATCGCAGTGGCGTTGCGTGCCCTTTCCTTCTGTTTCATAAGCTCGGCATTGAAGCCTTCAAGGTCTATCTTGAATCCGTTTTCTGAAGCGATAAGCTCGGAAAGGTCGATAGGGAAGCCGAAGGTGTCGTAAAGGGTGAAAGCGTCTTCTCCGGATATCGTCATGCTCTCCTTGGACTTCTCCATGATGTTGTCCATCAGGCGTATGCCCCTGTCGAGGGTGCGGAGGAAAGCCATCTCTTCTTCTTTGATGACTCTTTCTATAAGTGTCTGCTGGCTGATGAGCTCAGGATAGAATTCTCCCATGTCATCTGCAAGTTGGCTGACGAGACGGCACAGGAAAGGCTCGTTGAACCCGAGGAAAGTGTAGCCGTAGCGCACTGCGCGCCTGAGGATTCTCCTGATTACATACCCTGCCTTTACATTTGAAGGAAGCTGTCCGTCGGCAATTGAGAAACTGATTGCGCGGATATGGTCTGCGATTACGCGCATGGCCACGTCTTTCTTTCCGTCAATGCCGTATTTCTGGCCGGAAAGTTCTTCTATCTTGTTAATCATTCCGGTGAACACATCTGTGTCATAGTTGCTCTGCTTGCCCTGGAGAGCCATGCAGAGGCGCTCGAAGCCCATGCCCGTGTCAACATTCCTGTTCGGCAGAAGCTCAAGCTCACCGCTTGCCTTTCGGTTGTACTGCATGAACACGAGGTTCCATATCTCTATCACAAGATGATGTCCCTTGTTCACAAGCTCCCTTCCCGGAAGTGCTGCAATCTCCTCGTCGCTCCTGAGGTCAATGTGTATTTCGCTGCATGGTCCGCAAGGGCCTGTGTCGCCCATCTCCCAGAAGTTGTCATGCTTGTTTCCGAGCAGAATCCTGTCCTCAGGAAGATATTTCTTCCATGCCTCCATCGCCTCTGTGTCGAGCTTGGTCCCGTCTTCCTCAGAACCTTCAAACACGGTAGCATAGAGCTTTCCGCTGTCGATTTTATATACTTCGGTAAGAAGTTCCCATGCCCAGTCAATGGCCTCTGTCTTGAAATAGTCACCGAAGCTCCAGTTGCCGAGCATCTCGAACATGGTGTGGTGGTACGAGTCGTGTCCCACCTCTTCAAGGTCATTGTGTTTCCCGCTGACCCTCAGGCATTTCTGGCTGTCGGTCACGCGAGGCCATTTCGGTGTGCTGTTTCCGAGGAACCAGTCCTTGAACTGGTTCATTCCTGCGTTTGTGAACATCAGTGTAGGGTCATTCTTAACTACCATAGGTGCAGAAGGCACTATCTGGTGGCCTTTTGAAGCGAAGAAGTCCAAAAAGGCCTTTCTGATTTCTTTAGAGGTCATATTTCTTTTAATTATTATCATTTTACATATGCCCCGGCCACACGGCCCTACAGGCATAATAACCCGCAAAATTACAACTTTTTTCTTATTTTATAAAGCAATGAAGCGGAATTTGGCTATCTTTGCGCCATGTCCAAGAAACGAAACATTATTTTAAGGGGCAGGTCACGCGTATATAGGACGGCATTTCTCTTTGCCGTCAGCCTTGTCATGACCGGTCTCTATGCACATATCTATGTATCAGTGCTTGGCCTGGAACTGCCCAAGACCGCCATTCTCAAGAAAAAGAATGCGGAATGGTGTTCCAAGATAGAAGTGCTGGACAGGCATCTTGATGAATGCGACGCCACTCTTTCCGCTTTGCAGATGAGGGACGATGACATTTACCGCTCCATATTCGGTATGAACGAGATTCCGGCTGAGGTCAGGAACGCCGGTTTCGGCGGAGTCAACAGATACGCCCATTATGATGAGGTTGACAGGAACGGCCTGCTCAAGAGGGCAGCAATCCGGCTTGACATGCTCACCAAGAAGTCATATGTGCAGAGCAAGTCTTTTGACGAGGTGGCGGAGCTGTCCCGCCGTGCGGGTGAGATGGCCCTTTGCATACCTGCCATCCCTCCCGTAGACCCTTCTCCCGGCAAATGCAGGATATCAAGCAGCTTCGGCTACAGGTCTGACCCTTTCAGCGGCAGGTCTGCCAGGCATACCGGCGTGGATTTCGCCCTGAAGTCAGGAAATCCCGTATATGCCACAGGTGACGGCGTTGTGGAGACAGTGAAATTCGAATTTTTCGGCTACGGAAACCAGGTGGTTGTGAACCATGGCTTCGGTTACAAGACAAGATATGCGCACATGAAGTCCATCGGAGTGGTGGAGGGAATGAAGGTGAAGCGCGGGGAATGCCTCGGGCTGAGCGGAAATTCCGGTAAGTCTTCAGGCCCGCATCTTCATTACGAGGTCCTTTATAAAGGAAACCATGTGAACCCGGCCAATTATTATGACCTGTCTGTCTCGTCCGAGGAATATGCGGTTATGGTGCATGGCGCTCCGGAAGCTTCTGAACTGGTGGCCATGCATCCTTCTCACACAGGAAGGAGAGGCCGCTCATGAGCCGTATCAATGTGACAGGACCGGGAAAAAAGAAGCCGAAGGCTGGGGCATGGGCGATTATAAAGCGCGTGCTCATTTTCTTTGTCTCGACAATATCCATGGCAGTCCTCTATTATGCTATTTTCTCCCTGTTCTTCAGTACGGACACGGAGCGCAGGCTTGAGCAGGAGAACGCCATGTATGAGCGTGAGCTTGCCGTGCTCGGGCAGAAGGAGAAACTGCTTTCAGATGTGATAGACGGCCTAGCCGCAAGGGATGACCAGATTTACGGGGAGATATTCGATGCTCCGGCTCCGGCCATGGACCCGTTTTCTTCCCTTGATTTTCTGGCTGGAATCGATTCTGTTCCGGATGACAACCTTGTCAGGCATGTGGCCCTGAAACTGTCTTCTCTTGAGAGCGGAGCTGCTTCGGTTGAAGACAATTTCCGGCATGTGATGTCTACGCTTTCGGACAGCGGTTTCGTGATGCCGCCGATGACATCTCCTCTTTCTGACTTCACTTTTGCCCAGACCGGGGCGTCTGTCGGTGAGAAGATGAATCCGTTTTACAAGATAGAGATGCGCCATAACGGACTTGATGTCATAGCCCCTTCCGGTACGCCGGTTTATGCGGCGGCGGACGGTGTAGTGGCCGATGTGATACGCTCGCGCAAAGGGCTTGGCAATGTGGTTGTCGTGGCCCATGAGGGAGACTATGTTACAAAATATGCCCACCTTGAGGATGTTGTCGCGGTGAAAGGCCGCAAGGTCACAAAGGGAACTTTGCTCGGGAACGTCGGCGTGTCTGGCAATTCTTTTGCCCCTCATCTGCATTATGAAGTGTGGCGTGACACGGTGGCGCTTGACCCGGTGAACTTCTTTTTCGCATCTGTAAGCCCGGATGATTATGTTAATATGCTGATAATGTCTGCATCTGTGGGCCAGTCCATGGATTAGGCCTGCCCGGACAATGATTCTTTAAATATAGATGGATATGGAGAAATACCTTTATACTATAGGTGAGGTCGCCGGAATCCTTGGCGAGAGCACGTCTCTTGTCAGGTTCTGGTCAAATGAGTTTCCAAAATTCATCCGTCCGCAGAGAAATGCAAAGGGAAACCGCCTGTTCACAAAGGAGGATGTGGAGATGTTCAAGCAGATTCATCTTCTTGTAAAGGTTGAGGGGCTGACTCTCGAAGGGGCTGCCAAAAGGCTTGCCGGTGAAAAGACGGATGTTGTGAACAAGGCACGCGTGCTTGAGTCGCTGAGGGCGGTAAGGCAGCAGCTTGCTGAAATAAGGGAGGAACTGAAATGAAATATAAGGTAAGCGATGTAATCGCGGCGATTGAGGCATTCGCTCCGGTGTCGGTGCAGGAGAAGTGGGACAACAGCGGCCTTTGCATAGGTTCGCCTGACGCGGAGGCAAGTTCCGTGCTTCTTGCCCTGGACTGTACGCCTGAACTTGTGGATGAAGCCATCGAGTGCGGCGCAGACATGATAGTGACGCATCACCCGCTGATATTCTCGGGTCTGAAGCGCATTACGCCGGATGACCCCGTGGGGGCGGCAGTGACAAAGGCTGTCCGTGCCGGGATTTCCGTATATGCGGCACATACGAGCGCGGACAAGGTTATGGCCGGTGTCAGCGGGGCAATGGCCTCAAGGCTCGGTCTTGAAAACATAACCTTGCTGGAGGATGACGGAAACGGATACGGGCTGGGAGCGGTCGGTGACCTTCCTGTTCCATTGTCGGCGGGAGAGGCTGCGGACCTTGTCAAGGAACGTTTTTCCCTGAAAATGCTCCGCTCCTCACGTCCTGTTGAGGGTAAGATAAGCAGGGTGGCCATGTGCGGCGGTTCGGGAGGCTCGCTTATAGGCGCGGCAAGGGCTGCCGGTGCCCAGCTTTATCTCAGCGGGGACATCTCATACCACAATTTCTTCACTTGGGGAGACTTCATGATTATGGATGTGGGGCATTATGAAAGTGAGATAGAGATAGTTGACATTTTATTTTCCCTGATAAAGAAAAATTTTCCTACCTTTGCAGTTCGCATTACACGGAATATATATAGTAACCCGATATTTTATTATTAAGCGATATGGCTAAAAAGACAAAGAAAATCGAAACTCCCATTGACCAGAGGGAGACTTTCGTGTCCATCCAGAAGAACTTTGCTGACTCTGACCTGAGTGTTCCGGAGAAGCTCAAGACTTTGTATGTGCTCCAGCAGGCCGACACCGCTATCGACAAGATTCTCCAGCTTCGCGGAGAGCTTCCTGTCGAGGTGGAGAACCTTGAGGCTGAGATTGCCGAGCTGAAGGCAAAGTCCGCTCACATTGCCGGACAGATTGAGGAGTACAACAAGTTCATCGCTGAGAACAAGTTCAACATCACTGACTGTGATGCCCAGATGGAGAAGTACAAGGCTCAGCTCGAGAACATAGCCAACAGCCGTGAGTATGACTCCCTCAACAAGGAGATAGAGAACCAGGGCCTTCTCCGTCAGATTGCCGAGAAGCATATCGGCGAGGCCAAGGAGCGCATTTTCGACAAGAAGAATGAGCTTGAGGTGATAAAGGAGAAGATTTCAATAAGGACAGATGACCTCAAGGCAAAGAAAGAGGAACTTGCCAACATCGTGGAGTCTACCGCGAAGGACGAGGAGAAGCTCCGTGCCAACAGGGATGCCTGCGCCGCCAAGATTGATGACAGGACTATGAACGCATATGACCGCATCAGGCAGAGCTTCATGAACCATCTTGCAGTTGTGTCCGTATTCAACGGGGACTCTTGCGGAGGATGCTTCAACACTATAGCTCCGCAGAGGCTCATCGACATCGCTGCCAACAGGAAGCTTATAATCTGCGAACACTGCGGAAGGATTCTTGTGAACCCTGACTTCGAATAAGCCGCAGGAAATATGGCTGAACCGGGAAAGAGAAAATCGGTCAGAAGCAAAGGTCCGGGAGTCAATCTGGACACATTAGGGCTTGAGATGGGTAACAGACCGCCTCAAGCTCTTGATGTCGAAGAGGCTGTCCTCGGCGCGCTTCTGATAGAGCCGAACTGCATTGACGAGGCTATGGACGAGCTTACGTCAAGCTGTTTCTATAGCGACAAGCACAAGATGGTCTTCAATGCCATGCGCTCCCTTACCAATGAGCATGTGGCCCTGGACATCCTGTCAGTGACGCAGAAACTCAAGTCGGAAGGAAATCTGGAGGCTGTCGGCGGAACGGTCGCCCTTGCGCAGCTGTCACAGAAAATCGGTGCGGCCGCGCATATCGAGTATTATATAAGGATACTCAAGCAGAAGTGCATACAGAGGGAACTCATCACCGCATCATACGAAATTCTCAAGACCTCATATGATGAGTCGGTCAATGTGGATGACCTCATCGACCAGGCCCAGACCAAGGTGTTTGCGGCCATCCAGAACAATGTCAAGAGGGATGTCCAGGAAATCGGAAAGGTCGTGAATGAGGCCCTGGAGGATATCCAGCGTCTGCAGAAGTCCTCGGGACTCAGCGGTGTTCCGTCCGGATTCCCTTCGCTTGACAAGATTACCCAGGGCTGGCAGGCCTCGGACCTTATCATTCTTGCTGCCCGCCCATCTGTGGGAAAGACCGCATTCGTGCTCAACCTTGCGAGGAACGCCGCAGTGGATTTCAACATGCCTGTGGCTTTCTTCTCTCTTGAGATGCCTTCAATCCAGCTTGCAAAACGTATGATGGTCTCGGAGACGAGGCTCAATGCGGACAAGTTCAGGGGAGGAGAGCCTATACGTGACTGGGAGTGGGAGCAGCTCGACATCCAGCTCAAGAGGCTCGTGAAAGCCCCGATGTATATTGACGACACTCCTTCGCTTCCCGTGATGGAGTTCCGTTCAAAGGTGAAGAAGCTGGTGAAGCAGAAAGGCGTAAGGCTTATCGTTGTCGATTATCTCCAGCTTATGCAGGGACCTTCAGAGCTGCGCGGTATGCGTGAGCAGGAGGTTGCAGCCATATCGAGGACACTCAAGGCTACGGCCAAGGAGATGAATGTGCCTATAATCGCCTTGTCACAGCTGTCCCGCCAGTCCGAGAACAGGCAGGGAAGCAACCGCAGGCCTCAGCTGAGCGACTTGCGTGAGTCCGGTTCAATCGAGCAGGATGCGGATATGGTGGTATTCATACACAGGTATGACTATCAGGGACTTTCCGACAATCCGGACGATGTGGGAAGGACGCAGATAATCATAGCCAAGCACAGGAACGGTGCAATCGCTGATATCGACATGAAATTCCGTGCTGACGAGGTACGTTTCGTCGATGAGTCTGAAAGTCTTGTCAGCCAGGCTGATATGCAGCCTGTCGGCTCTGCCATGAATGATGACGCCCTGCCTCCGGCCGGAATGATGGGTCCGTCTGTCGGGCCTGTTGACGAGTTTGGCCCGAATGGTGAATGGTGATTCCCCTCAGGAAATCATCAATTATGTATGCAATGAGACTTTTTTCAATAATTATTGCCTTCGCATGCCTGGCTCTTGTCGCCACGGCTGCGCGGGAAAAGAACGGATACGGAAAAACGTCCTGTGTCCCGGTCAGGACATCGGCGGGAGACTCACTCGCTTTCGGGGCTGGAGAGAAACTTACATTTACGGTGCATTATAAATGGGGGGCCGTCAATTCTGACGTGGGAACCGGAACCGTAAGCCTCGACACTGTACGCTTCAATGGCGAGAAAGCTTTCCGGTGCACCGTATATGGAAAAACGAGCAGGATTTATGACCTGTTCTTCAAGGTCCGCGAGGATTTCAGGTCATGGTTTACATGTGACGGGCTGAGGCCGCTTAAATTCACGCGTGACACCCAGGAGGGAAGCTACAGGGCCAGGAATACCTATCTGTATGACTGGACGGCAGATGACCCGCATATTGATGCGGACGTATATTCAACAAGCTCGGGCGAGAGGTCGCTGGAAATGCCCCTGACGCCATGCACCTACGATTTGCCCGCCCTTTTCTTTTTTGCGAGGAACATGGATATGGACAATGTCGAGGTGGGGAAGAGGTATCCGATGACTTTCGCCATAGATGATGACATATATAATGTATATTTCATCATGCTTGGCCGTGAGACGAAAAAGGTCAAGGGCCTTGGAAACGTCAGGACGGTGAAGTTTGCCGCAAAGCTTCTTGCCGGAGAAGTGTTCAACGGAGAGGAGGACATGATTATATGGATATCGGATGATGACAACAGGGTGCCTGTATATTTCGAGGCTCCGATTCTTGTCGGCACTGCTTCCGGCAGGCTCAGCGCTTATGAGGGGCTGAAGCATCCTTTCTCATCGCTTTCGGGACAGAAAAAATATTGATTTACTATGAAGAGCAGAGATGAAATAGCCCATGACGGTAAGATTGTGGAGATAACGCCGGAATTCACTTCGGTGGAGATAATCGCATCTTCCGCATGTTCCTCATGCCACGCCAAGGGCATGTGCGGGGTTTCGGAGGAGGAACGCAAGGTCATAATGCTTCCCACGGACCCGTATGCGTCCTGGGAGGAAGGCGACAATGTGCGGGTATTCATGAAAAAGAGCATGGGGCTCAAGGCCGTATGGATATCTTATGTCATCCCTTTGGCGGTTTTAATGATTTTAATATTATCTTTGTCGCCCGTTATCGGCAACGAGCCTCTGAGGGGACTTGCTGCCATAGCCGGAGTGGCTGTATATTATCTGTTTGTCTGGCTCTTCAGGGACAGGCTTGCGGATGAATTTGTCTTTTATATAAAGGAGAAATGACCCTGCCGGAAACAACAACTAAATTATAACTATAATGACACAAACGATTATCTGGACTATTGCAATCCTCACGCTCCTTGGAGTCGTGCTTGCGGTGGTCCTTTACCTTGTTGCAAAGAAGTTCAAGGTGGAGGAAGACCCGAGAATCGACGAGGTGGAGAAGGTATTGCCTGGTGCGAACTGCGGAGGCTGCGGACATGCCGGCTGCCGTGCATTCGCACAGTCTTGCGTTGAGGCTCCGAACCTGGACAACAATTTCTGCCCTGTCGGAGGCAATGACGTTATGCAGAAAGTTGCATCTGTGCTCGGACTTGAGGTTGCCGCAAAGGAACCTATGGTAGCCGTGGTTCGCTGCAACGGAACATGTGAGATGCGTCCCCGCACCAATGAGTACGGCGGATACAATTCATGCCGCGTGAAGGCCGCCCTCTACAGCGGTGACACCGGCTGTGCATTCGGCTGCCTGGGCTGCGGAGACTGTGTTGCCGCATGCCAGTTCGGCGCCATCTCAATGGACCCTGCGACAGGTCTTCCTGTGGTTGACGAGGAGAAATGTACTGCTTGCGGCGCGTGCGTGAAGGCATGTCCGAAAGCCATCATCGAGCTTCGCAACAAGGGACGCCGCAACATGAGAGTGTTCGTATCATGCGTGAACAAGGACAAGGGAGCTGTTGCCCGCAAGGCCTGCTCCGCTGCATGCATCGGTTGCGGAAAGTGCGCGAAAGTCTGTCCTTTCGATGCCATCACGGTAGAGAACAACCTTGCCTACATTGATTTCACCAAATGCAAGCTCTGCAAGAAATGTGTGGCAGAGTGTCCTACAGGGGCAATCCATGCGGTGAATTTCCCTGTTGTCAACAAGCCTGCGGCTTCGGCTGCACCTGTACAGGCAGCGGTTACGGCAAAGGAAGCCCAGCCTGCGGACCAACCTAAAGCAAAGGAGGAATAGAATGATGAAGACATTTTCAATAGGCGGAATACATCCTGCCGACAGCAAGATTTCCAAAGATTGCAGGATTGAGGTGCTTCCTCTTCCTTCAAAGGTGTTCATTTCAATGGCGCAGCATCTCGGCGCGCCGGCTGTTCCGGTTGTGAAGGCTGGTGACAAGGTGAAGGCCGGACAGGTCATTGCCGAGCCGGCCGGATTCATTTCTGCATATGTGCATTCTTCTGTGTCCGGTACGGTTAAGTCTGTCGGACCGCGCAAGGATATTGCCGGAAACAACATGGTGCATGTGGAGATAGACGTGGAAGGAGACGAGTGGGCTGAGGGCATCGATCTTTCTGACAAGCTTGTCACTGAGATTCCGGAAGACGTCAAGGCTATCCTTGAGAAAATCAAGCTCAACGGCGTGGTCGGTCTCGGCGGAGCAACCTTCCCTGCCCATGTCAAGCTTTGCCCTCCTCCGGGCAAGAAGGCCGAGTGCCTTATCCTGAACGGAGCGGAGTGCGAGCCGTATCTGACTTCCGATTATCGCATCATGCTCGAGAGAAGCCGCGAGATTGTGGTCGGAGCAGCGATAATGAAGCATGTCCTCGGAGGCTGCCGCACTGTAATCGGCATTGAGGAGAACAAGCCGGAAGCCATAAGGGTGATGTCCGAGGCTGTGGCTGAGCTTCAGAAGTCTGCGAAAGGCTATGAGGGCATTTCAGTGATGTCTCTCAAGAAAAAATATCCGCAGGGAGGAGAGAAACAGCTCATTGACGCAGTCATGGGACGTCAGGTCAAGTCCATGGGGCTTCCTATAGATGTCGGTGCTGTCGTTCAGAATGTCGCCACTTCGCTTGCGGTATATGAGGCGGTGCAGAAGAACATGCCTCTTGTCACCAATGTGCTTACGGTAACCGGAGACTGCCTTCCTGCTGACATGCAGCATAACTACAAATTCCGTATCGGAATGCCGCTTTCATATGTGGCAGAGTATGCGGGAGGAGTGCCTGAGCAGGCTGCCAAGATAATCAGCGGTGGCCCTATGATGGGAAAAGCCATCGCCAATCTGGATGCAGCTACTGTGAAAGGCTCATCTTCGCTCCTGTACCTCACTGCAGCACAGACGGTGCGCCAGGCCGAGTCTGCCTGCATCCGTTGCGGAAAATGTGCGGACGCATGTCCTATGGGACTCGAGCCGTTCCTTCTGAACAAATATGCAAGAAACGGAATGATGGACGAGCTTGAGGAAAATGCCGTACAGGACTGCATCGAGTGCGGATGCTGTCTGTACAGCTGCCCTGCGAACATTCCTCTTCTGGATATCATCCGCATTGCCAAGGGTGATGTGGTCCGCATAATCAGGGGAAGGGCCGCCCAGAAAAAATAATAATGAATCTAACAACTGAACAACAAGATGGATAAACTTTTGGTTTCACCTTCACCGCATCTTCACGCAAAGACATCTACGACGTCCCTGATGCGTGACGTGGTGATTGCAATGTTGCCGGCAGTGGCCGTGTCCGTACTTTTCTACGGATGGTCGGAGCTGCTCATCCTCGGGGTGAGCGTGGCTTCATGCGTGCTGCTCGAGTACCTCATTACGAAATATCTGCTCAAGAGGCCATGCACCGTAGGGGACTGGTCGGCAGCCGTTACCGGTGTGCTTCTTGCGCTCAATCTTCCGGCCACGACCCCATGGTGGGTGGTGCTTATCGGAGCAATCGTCGCAATCGGAGTCGCAAAAATGACTTTCGGAGGCATCGGACAGAATCTTTTCAACCCTGCCATCGCAGGACGTGTGTTCCTTCTGATATCTTTCCCTACCTATATGACCGATTGGACAAGGCCGCAGGGATTCATCGGGAACGGTCTTGACGCTATGACGGGAGCCACTCCTCTCGGAATGGTGAAAGAGGGAGGAATCAGTGCTGTAGCTGACCTGGACTACCTTGATATGCTTTTCCATAACATAGGCGGTTCTGCCGGAGAGCTTTCCGCGCTTGCCATCCTTGCAGGTTTCGTGTATCTGCTTGTGCGCAGGGTAATCAAGCCTTACATCACGCTTTCAATCCTTGCCACCGTGGCTATATTCTCCGGAATATTCTGGGCGGTGAATCCTGCTGAATATACAGACCCTCTCTTCAACCTTCTCACCGGAGGTCTCCTGCTGGGTTCAGTATTCATGGCTACAGACTATGTCACATCTCCTATGAGCAATCTCGGAGGAGTTATCTTCGGAGTCGGGATAGGTGTGCTTACCATGCTCATCAGGTATTTCGGAGCATATCCGGAGGGAGTGTCATTCGCTATTCTCATAATGAACTCTACGGTTCCGCTCATCAACAAGTGGTGCCATTCAAGAAAATACGGGAGGGCATAGGCTATGGCAGTAAAATCATCATTCATGAATATGGCGGTATGCCTTATGGCAATCTGCCTTGTGTGCTCCTCTGTGCTTGGAGGCATGTATGCCTTGACCAAGGAGCCTATCGACAAAGCTTCAGCCCTGAAGAACAGCACTGCCATCAAGGAGGTGCTTCCGGATGCGGCTGCCGTAATTGAAGAAGACAGGACTGTGGAGCTTGACGGCAAGACCTATGTCTATAATCTCGCATATGACGAGTCTGGTGAAGTCGTTGGCTGTGCCCTCAATGTGGCTTCTGACGGATTCGGCGGGCCGATTCTCATAAAGGTCGGATTTGACAGGAACGGCGTCATCTGGAATACGAAGGTTCTCTCGCAGGCTGAGACTCCGGGACTTGGAGCCAAGTGCAAGGAGCCTAAGTTCGCAGACCAGTTCAAGGGCTTTGACCCGTCTGAGAAAACTCTTGCCGTAAAGAAAGACGGAGGTGATGTGGATGCCATTACCGCTTCTACAATCACTTCAAGGGCATATGCCGCAGGCCTTGCTCTTGCAGTCCGGGTTTTCAATGCCATAGGACAGACTCCGATGCCTCTTTCTGAAGAAGGTGACTGCGCATGTGCCGGCGGCTGCTCTGAAAGCGGTGCTGAGGAATGCTGTATCAATGAAACAAAATGACAGGAGGAACTGAAATGGGAAAATTTCAACTTATAACGAAAGGCCTTATAAAGGAGAACCCGACTTTTGTCCTCCTTCTCGGAATGTGTCCGACGCTGGCCACGACTACATCAGCCATCAACGGTATGAGCATGGGACTTGCTACAATGTTCGTACTCGTGCTTTCTAACATGGCAATCTCCCTGATTGCCCCATATGTTCCGGACAAGGTGCGCATCCCGTCGTATATCGTCGTGATAGCCACGTTCGTTACAGTGCTGGAGCTTGTGATGAAGGCTTATGTGCCTGACGTTTACGAGACTCTCGGACTTTTCATCCCGCTTATCGTGGTGAACTGCATCGTTCTCGGACGTGCCGAGGCTTTCGCAAACAAGAACAATGTCATTGACTCCGCTCTTGACGGCCTTGGAATCGGACTCGGCTTCACCGTGTCGCTGACCGTGCTCGGCCTTGTGCGTGAGATACTCGGAAATCTTTCGATCTTTGACTGGAAATTCGCCGGAAGCGACGGCATCCTTGCCTTTGTGCTTGCGCCGGGAGCCTTCCTTGCGCTCGGCTATCTTATCGTGATATTCAGAAAACTGACATCTAAAAAAGCAGAGTAGCCATGGAATTCATATTGATTATAATTTCAGCAGTATTCGTAAACAATATCCTGCTGTCGCAGTTCCTCGGAATCTGCCCGTTCCTCGGAGTGTCAAACAAGCTCAGCACGGCTGCCGGAATGTCAATGGCGGTATGTTTCGTCATTACATTGGCCACTGTCGTGACATATCTGCTCAACATGCTCCTTGTGAACTTCAATCTGGAGTTCCTTCAGACTATATCGTTCATCCTGGTCATCGCCGCACTTGTCCAGATGGTGGAAATCGTGCTCAAGAAAATCAGCCCTGCGCTTTATTCGGCACTGGGAATCTTCCTTCCGCTCATCACCACCAACTGTGCGGTTCTCGGAGTTGCGCTGACTGTAGTGCAGAAGTCTTCTCCTTTCGCAGCAGCTGCGGACGGGATGTTCAATCTCGGAGAGGCCGTGGTATATGCGTTCGCAACGTCACTGGGCTTCGGTCTTGCAATGGTATTGTTCGCCGGACTCCGTGAGCAGCTTTCGCTCAACAATGTTCCGAAGGCTTTCAAGGGCATTCCTATCGCTCTTGTCACGGCAAGCATCCTTGCGATGGCCTTCATGGGATTCTCCGGACTGGTTTAGCATGTCCATTGTTTTAGACGGCAAAGAAAAGGCCGGGGCAGCCGCAGAGTGGCTTGACCTCGGCCTTTCCCATATGAGGGAGTCGCGTTTCGGAGATGCCATAAATGCTCTCATGCAGGCGGCCCGGACACCAGGAGCAAGTGAAGAGGTAGTAAAAAAGGCCCTGGCCGCCATTGAGGTGATAAACGACATCAACGGTTTTGTCAATACGGACCTGATGAATCCTTAGGCTGTCCGGGATGCCGCGTATTTTTTCGCCCGTGATGTTGCTTCATGCAGTTGTCCGCTACCTTTTTTTTGACTATCTTTGCCCCTCGGTTTTTGTGGGGTGTATGAGGAGGTGCCGCGGACTTGGAAACGCTTAACGAAATAATATATGAAGGTATCTGTCATTATGGGTTCGACCAGCGACTATGAGATAATGTCGCAGGCCGTGAAAGTTCTTGAGGATCTCGGGATTGAGTATGAAAAAAGGGTGATAAGCGCCCACAGGACTCCTGACCTCATGTTCGAATATGCCAAGTCGGCAAGGGAGCGTGGAATCGGCGTCATCATTGCCGGTGCAGGCGGAGCGGCCCATGTGGCCGGAGTCGTTGCCGGAATGACAACGGTGCCGGTGATAGGTGTCCCTATCCAGACCAAGGCCCTCGGGGGCATGGATTCCCTCCTTTCCATCGTGCAGATGCCGGGCGGGATACCGGTGGCCACAATGGCTATAAACGGCTCCAAGAATGCGGGCCTTTTTGCGGCGCAGATACTTGCGCTGACTGATTCCGCACTTGCCCAGAGGCTTCAGGAGTTCAGGAAGGAACAGACACAGAAAGTTCTTGAGGCTACTATCTGAATGAATTACAATGACAAATAGCAAGGTGGCGTGCATCCGGCCCTGTGGGCCGGAAAGGCATTCCACCCTTTTCTTTTTTAGTTATGAATCAGAATTATCGCATTTACGTTGAAAAGTACCCTGAGTTTCAGGTCGAGGCGCGCAGTCTCCTTGGGGAGCTGAACGAAAACTTGCAGCTTGACCTGCCGTCCCTGAGGTACCTGAATGTCTATGACCTTTTCGGTTTCACCGGAGAACTTCTCGAAAAGAGCCGCTACAGCGTGTTCGGGGAGATTGTCACAGACAGCGTTACTGACACATGTGACCTTACGGGCACAAAATACATTGCCGTGGAGTATCTTCCTGGGCAGTTTGACCAGAGGGCGGCATCAGCCGTCGATTGCGTGAGGCTCATAGATCCTTCCGCAAAGGTCGGAATCAAGAGCTCAAGGCTCATAATCCTGCCTGGGGACACTTCTGATGAGGTCGTTGCCAAAATCAGGCATTATTACATCAATACCGTGGAGTCCCGTGAGAAGGACCTTTCGAAGCTTGTAGGCACTGAGCAGCCTGAGGTTGCCCCGGTTCCTGTGCTTGAGGGCCTTCGCGAACTTCCGGAGGAGGAACTTGCCGGTTATTGCCGCAAGATGGGGCTGGCCATGAATGCCGATGACCTGCGCGAGGTCGTGAAATATTTCAGGTCGGAGGGACGTGACCCGTTCGAGACGGAGCTGCGCATCCTTGATACATACTGGAGCGACCATTGCCGTCATACTACTTTCACCACTGAGCTTGAGGACATACAGGTTGAGGACTCGTTCATCAAGGGAGAAATCGAGGGCACGCTGAACCTCTACATGAAGATACGCAAGGAACTGGGACGCGAAAACAAGGGCCTGAACCTCATGGATATGGCCATTGTGGGCGCACGCTACCTCAAGTCGAAGGGACTGCTTGACGACATGGAGGTCAGCGAAGAGAACAACGCATGCAGCATATATGTGGATGTGGACATTGTTGACGATGAGGGAAGCATGTCAACTGAGAAATGGCTGCTCCAGTTCAAGAATGAGACGCATAACCACCCTACTGAAATAGAACCTTTCGGAGGTGCCGCGACATGTCTCGGAGGCGCAATACGTGACCCTCTCTCTGGACGTTCTTATGTTTATCAGGCTATGAGGGTTACCGGTGCCGGCGACATCTGCCAGAGCGTTGCGGACACTATCCCGGGAAAGCTTCCGCAGAGCATAATCAGCCGCAAGGCTGCGCACGGATATTCAAGCTACGGAAATCAGATCGGACTTGCCACCACGCATGTCCGTGAGGTATATCATGACGGGTATGTTGCCAAGAGGCTTGAGGTCGGTGCGGTCGTAGGTGCTGTGAAGGCGGAGAACGTGCGCCGTGAAAGCCCTGCTCCGGGAGATGTCGTGCTGCTTCTTGGCGGCCGTACAGGACGTGACGGTGTCGGCGGAGCGACCGGCTCATCTAAAGAGCACACTGAGGCTTCGCTTGAGACATGCGGCAGCGAGGTGCAGAAAGGAAATGCTCCTGAGGAGAGGAAATTGCAGAGGCTTTTCCGCCGTCCGGAGGTAACGAAGCTCATAAAGAAGTCCAATGACTTCGGCGCCGGAGGAGTCAGCGTGGCCATCGGAGAACTTACCGACGGTCTTGACATATATCTTGACAGGGTTCCTGTGAAATACAGCGGCCTCAATTCGACAGAGCTTGCAATCAGCGAGTCGCAGGAGCGCATGTCCGTTGTCGTTGAGTCCAAGGACAAGGAGGCCTTCATGGAGTATTGCGCAAGCGAGAATGTGGAGGTTACACATGTGGCTGATGTCACAGACCTCGGACGTATGCGCATGTACAATGCTGGCAAGCTGGTCGTTGACCTTTCACGTGAATTTATCGACAGCGCAGGTGCAAAGCACTATTCGAAGGCTGTTGTGGGAGCTGTCGAGCAGAAGAATCCTTTCCGCCGCGAAGTGGAAGGTGAAACTCTCAAGGAGAAAATCTGCAACAATCTCAAGGATCCTAATGTGGCTTCGCAGAAAGGCCTCATAGAGATGTTCGACTCAACTATAGGACGTTCTACGGTACTCATGCCGTTCGGAGGCTGCCTGCAGTCAACCGAGACCCAGGTGTCCGTGCAGAAGCTTCCGACTGACGGATATACCGACACCGCGAGCATGATGGCATTCGGATACAATCCGTTCATTGCAAGCTGGAGCCCTTACCATGGTGCTGCATATGCTGTGGTTGAGGCATGCTCAAAGGTTGTTGCTGCCGGCGGTTCATACGAGAAGATGCGTTTCTCATATCAGGAATATTTTGAGAGGATGACCGGCTCAAAATCATGGGGAAAGCCTGTCAGCGCCCTTCTGGGAGCATTGAAGATGCAGGTTGCCTTAGGACTTCCTTCAATCGGAGGAAAGGATTCCATGAGCGGCACTTTCGAGAATATAAACGTGCCTCCTATGCTGATGGCATTCGGTATCACTACTGTTGACGCTGAAAACGTGATTTCCCCTGAATTCAAGTGGGAGGGCAACAGGATATACCTCATAAGGCATACGCCGCTTGCCGACTATATGCCTGACACAGACCAGCTCCAGGCCAACTGGAAATATGTCCATGAGCAGATACTGCAGGAAAACATCGTTTCCGCATATGCGCTCGGTTTCGGAGGACTGGCTGAGGCTCTCTGCAAGATGTCATTCGGAAACGGTCTCGACATAAAGGCCAATGTTGACGAGAGCACGCTCTTCGACTATGGATACGGCTCTATACTCGTGGAGTCGGAGACGGAGCTTGACTATCCTTATGCTGAGCTTATCGGAGAAGTGACGGACGGTGAGGAGAGCGAAATCGTACTCAACGGCAAGAAACTCGACATATTCGACCTTATGGAAGTCAACGGGCTTCGCTATTCACAGGTCTATCCTGCTACAGCAGAAGCTTATCACCAGAAGCTCATGCCTTCAGGAATGGAGGGAGTTAAGCCGCTTAAGGTAAAGAGGGCTGATCTGAAATATAAGGGCGAGCCTGTTGAGAAGCCGGTGGTATATATACCGGTGTTCCCTGGAACCAACTGTGACTATGATTCCGCAAAGGCTTGGAGAAATGCAGGTGCGCAGGTTCGCATGAGCGTTTTCTGCAATCTTACGGAGGATGACATATTCCGCTCAATCGCACAGATGAAGCAGAACATAGACGAGTGTCATGTGCTTATGCTCAGCGGCGGATTCTCTGCCGGAGACGAGCCTGACGGAAGCGGCAAATTCATTGCGAATGTGCTGAACAATAAGGATATAGCCGATGCGGTGCATGCCCTGATAGACAGGGGAGGACTTATCTTGGGAATCTGCAACGGATTCCAGGCCCTCGTCAAGTCAGGACTCCTGCCTTACGGACGTCTTGGACAGGTGACCAAGGACAGCCCGACGCTTTTCCGCAATGATATCAACCGTCATATCTCACAGATGGTGACAACGAGGGTTGCAACTGCAAATTCACCTTGGCTCAAAGGCTTTGCAATCGGTGACCTGCATACGATAGCGGTCAGCCACGGAGAAGGCAAATTCGTTGTGAACGAGTCTCTTGCAAAGGAACTTTTCGCAAACGGACAGGTGGCTTTCCAGTATGTTGATCCTCTTGAGGAAGAACCTACTATGGAGTCTCCTTACAATCCTAACGGTTCTTATTATGCAATCGAGGGAATCATAAGCCGCAACGGGCAGATTCTCGGAAAGATGGGCCACACGGAGCGCTTTGAAGGCAACCTCTTCAAGAACATCATGGATGAGGGTATTGAGCAGCCGCTCTTTGACAATGCAGTAAGCTATTTCCGCGGGGAATGATCCGACGAAACAGATTATATTATGAATCAAGACAACAAAAACATATTTGCTGACGGGGAGATCCACCACGAGTGCGGGGTCTTCGGAATCTACGGTGTTCCCGATGCCGCCAATCTTACATATTACGGCCTGCATGCCCTCCAGCACAGGGGGCAGCAGGGCTGCGGTATCGTAGCTGTGAATCCTGACGGCCAGCTCAAGCGTGTCAAGGGTGACGGGCTTGTGATAGAGGTGTTCAATGAGGGCAATATATCAAAGCTTCAGGGCAATATGGCCATCGGTCATGTGCGCTATACCACTGCGGACTGCAAGGGTGAGGAGAATATCCAGCCTTTCCTTTTCCGCCACGGGACAGGTGACTTCGCGATGGCCAACAACGGCAGCATAGTGAATTACAGCCAGCTCAGGAGTGAGCTTGAGGACAGGGGCAGCCTTTTCTGCTCTTCCTCAGACGCCGAGGTACTGGCGCATCTGATAAAGAAGCACGGGGCGGATTCGTCACGTCCGCGCATTGAGGCCATCATTGAGGCTCTGAAGCAGATTGACGGTGCGTTCGCGTTCGTGATAATGACCAAGAACCGCATCTATGCCTGCCGTGACAAGTACGGCTTCCATCCTCTTGCACTTGCAAAGCTTGGTGACGGATATGTGGTGGCGAGCGAGACCTGTGCCTTTGATGTGCTCGGAGCCGAGTATATGCGTGACATCGAGCCTGGCGAGATTGTTACAATAGATCATCACGGAATCCGCAGCAGCAGCTATTCCGCACCGGAGCGTCATGCCATGTGTGCCATGGAATATGTGTATTTCGCGCGTCCTGACAGTGATATAGAAGGATGCAATGTGCACAATTACAGGAAAGAGTCCGGAAGAATCCTTTTCCGGGAGTCGCCTGCCGAGGCCGACATCGTGATCGGAGTTCCGGATTCGTCTCTCAGCGCTGCTCAGGGTTATGCCGAGGCCAGCGGACTGCCTTATGAGATGGGTCTTATAAAGAACAAATATATCGGAAGGACCTTCATACAGCCGACCCAGTCAATGCGCGAGAAAGGCGTGAAGATGAAGCTTTCTCCTGTGAAGACTATAGTGAAGGGCAAGCGTATCGTGCTTGTGGATGACTCAATCGTGCGCGGAACGACTTCAAAGAAGATTGTAAGCATGTTGCGTGAGGCCGGTGCACTTGAGGTTCATGTGCGTATCGCCAGCGGTCCTCTCAAGACTCCTTGTTACTACGGCGTGGACATAACGACTCTTGACGAGCTTATAAGTTCCCGCTGTACGCCAGAGGAGGTCTGCAAGATGATAGGTGCCGATTCGCTGGCTTTCCTTTCACATGAGGGAATGCTCAAGGCCGGCCATAGGAGTGACCTGTGCCTTGCTTGTTTCAACCAGAAATATCCTACTGATCTTTACGGAAAGGATTAAGGGCCTTATGGTTATAATGCAGAAACTGAGAGAATGGATGCTTCCGCTTGCGATGACTCTCGGGGCTTCATTGTATCTTATTTATCATAGCCTGCCGCAGTTGCATGCGGCAGGTCCTTTTTTGGAGAAGTCCGTGGGAGTGCTTCAGCCCATGCTTATATTCTCCATGCTGTTTCTTACATTCTGCAAGATAGAGCCGGGGGAGCTGAGGCCTCACCGCTGGCACTGGTGGCTGCTGCTGATTCAGGGCGGCCTGTTCACTGCCATAGGGGCGGCTGTCGCTGTGGCCGGGCGCCATATCCATGCCGGCCATTCGGAATGGCTTGTGCTTGCCGAGAGCGCGATGCTGTGCCTTATATGTCCTACCGCTACTGCGGCTGCCGTGGTGACGCGCAAGCTTGGAGGCGATGTGGCGGGCATAACCTCATATACGATTCTTATCAATATGCTGACAGCAGTGCTCGTGCCGCTTGTCGTGCCTTTCGTGCAGCCTGTGGAGGGAATGGATTTCGCAGTTGCCTTCTGCATGATTGTGGCCAAGATTTTCCCGCTTCTGATAATGCCGTGCCTTTGCGCATGGCTGGTGAGATATCTTCTGCCCAAGGTGCATTCGGCACTGCTCGGATATTCCGACCTTCCGTTCTATATTTGGGCCGTGTCCCTTACGCTGGCCATTGCCGTGACAACGAAGTCAATAGTGCACAGCAAGATGGGGGTGCCGATGCTTTTGCTGATAGCTATGGTGTCCCTTGTGTGCTGCGTGTTCCAGTTTGCCATGGGACGTTTCGTCGGAAGCCGTTATGGCAGGCGCCGCGGGCGTCATAGCCGGAGGATAACGGCCGGACAGTCGCTCGGACAGAAAAACACTGTGTTTGCCATATGGATGGGATATACTTTCATGACGCCGGAGACGGCAATCGTGGGAGGAATGTACAGCATATGGCACAATCTCTACAATTCATGGCAGCTTGCAAGGGCGGAAAAGAATAATGGGGCGTGTGAAGAGGAGTGAGAGAAAGAAAACTTTTGCTTGTGATTGTGCGATTGATTATTTTTGTGGCGGTTTTGACATATAAAAAATGATGGGGGGGGGATTAATATGAATAAGAATTCCGCAGCAGGGGAAGCTGTGAAAAGATTTGCCTTGATAGGTGCGGCCGGATATGTAGCGCCGCGGCATCTCAAGGCTATTTCCGATTTGGGACAGGATCTGGTGACTGCCCATGATGTGTTCGACAGTGTCGGAATCATGGACAGGTATTTTCCCGATGCCTGCTTTACTTTGGATGAGGCTGAATTTCGCAGAAGCCTACGGACGCTTGATGTTGACTATCTTTCCATATGTACGCCCAACTGCTTCCATTGCTCCCATTCGGAGATGGGAATGCTCTCTGGTGCGGATGTGATATGTGAGAAGCCTCTGGCCCTGAATCCGGAGGAACTGCTCAGGATGGAGGAGTGCAGCGTGCGCACCGGACGTAATCTGTGGACAATTCTGCAGCTGCGTCATCATCCGGAAATAATCAGGCTGCGGCAGATGGTTGCCGACGGACCCGCAGACAAGGTCTATGATGTTGACCTTGCATACATAACCCCGCGCGGAAAATGGTACGGTGCCTCATGGAAAGGTGACGTTTCCAAAAGCGGAGGTGTAGTGACGAATATCGGGGTGCATTTCATAGATATGCTCAACTGGATATTCGGGCCGGCTTCAGAGGTTGTCGTGCACCATTCTTCAGCTGACTGCGCAGCGGGCTTCATATGCCTTTCCCGTGCGCGTGTAAGGTTTTTCCTGAGCATCAATCCTAATCACAGGCCTGCTTCCGGTTCGCGTGCGATGTCTGCTTACAGGCATCTTGTGATTGACGGGGACAATTTTGATTTCACGGACGGTTTCACGGATCTTCATACATTGAGCTACAGGCATATATTGGACGGCAAAGGATTTACCGTCTCTGATGCTTCGCAGGCAATAGACACGTTGTGGAAAATCCGCACGGCCTCTCCTTCGGGGCTTCACGGAGATGTGCATCCTATGGCTATGGAACTTTTGAAGTAGCCTGCCCTGATTGTTATGAGAACGGATATGAATATAAAGATGGTGGATTTGTACGGCCAGTACCTTGGCATACGCGATGAGATTGACCGGGCCATGGCAGAAGTCGTCGAGTCCTCGTCGTTTATCAAAGGGCCTGCCGTGGAACAGCTTGAGGCAGGGCTTTGCAGCTTTCTTGGAGTGCGTCACTGCATTGCCTGCGGAAGCGGGACAGATGCCTTGACGCTTTCTCTGATGGCGGCAGGCATAGGGCATGGGGATGAGGTGATAATGCCTGCGTTCTCCTTTGCTGCTGTGGCTGAGGCTGTCGCGCTCCTCGGAGCACGTCCTGTCTTTGCCGATGTGGATGCATCCACCTTCAATCTGGACATATCAAGCATGGAGCGGATGATTACCCCGCGTACAAAGGCTGTCGTACCTGTCCATCTTTTCGGCCAGCCGTGTGACATGGAGAAAATAATGGATGTGGCTAAGCGGCATGGCCTGATTGTAATAGAAGACAATGCCCAGTCTCTTGGTGCGCTGTGCCGTTTTTCTGACGGGAGCGGGCGCCGTGCCGGGAGCATAGGACATTTGGGATGCACTTCGTTTTTCCCGTCCAAGGTGCTCGGGTGCTTCGGGGACGGAGGAGCCGTGTTTACGGACGATGAACATCTTGCCTCCATGGTGCGCTCTCTTGCCAATCACGGACAGAGCATCAAATATCACCATGAGCATGTGGGGCTTAATTCCCGGCTGGATTCTTTGCAGGCAGCAGTCCTGAATGCGAAGCTTCCGCATCTGGAGTCCTGGATAACCGCCAGAAGGCAGGCCGCGCAGTATTATTCTGAAGGATTGCGTGATCTTGGGCAGGTGCATCTTCCCGTTGAGTCACCGGGTGGAACGCATGTGTGGCATCAATACACGCTCAAGGTGCCGCAAGAGTGCCGTGGCGGCCTGAAGGAAATGCTTGCTGGAGCGGGCATCCCTTCGATGGTTTATTATCCCGCTCCTTTGTACGGGCAGCCTGCTTACCGGGACCTGTGCTCATATGATATGCTTATGGAAAATGCCGGGAAGCTTTGCGGTGAAGTGTTGTCGCTTCCTATGCACAGTGAGCTTTCAAAAGTGCAGCAGGATGAGATAATCGGGGTGATAAGGCGTTATTTTACAGGAAAATAGAGTAACATGGAGGAAGTTTTCATACATCCGACGGCAGTGGTCGATGAAGGGGCAGTAATAGGGCCTGGCAGCCATGTCTGGCATTTTTCGCATATCATGTCAGGTGCCGTGCTCGGGGAGTCTTGCAATCTGGGGCAGAACGTGATGGTGGCTTCGGGTGTAAGGCTCGGGAACAATGTTAAGATACAGAACAATGTGTCGGTGTATTGCGGTGTCATATGCGAGGATGACGTGTTTCTCGGACCTTCGTGCGTATTCACCAATGTGAAGAATCCCAGGAGTGCGGTATCGCGCCGGGGATGTTATGAGACTACCGTTGTCAGACGAGGTGCCACTATAGGTGCCAATGCCACTGTTGTATGTGGCGTGGAAATAGGAAAATATGCGTTTGTGGGCGCAGGTGCAGTGGTCACAAGGCCTGTTGCGGACTATGCTGTCGTCACTGGCGCTCCGGCAAGGCTGACCGGGTGGATGTGCCGCTGCGGCGGGAAACTGTCATTCGGCCAGGACTGCATGGCGGTATGCGGGGATTGCCTGCGCAAATATATGAAAACGGACGGAGGTGTATATGAAATGGAATGAGAATGACATATATGAGAGATTGAAGGGCAGGGAAACGTCCCTTGCGGTTGTCGGTCTGGGATATGTGGGGCTGCCTGTCGCATTGGAATTTGCCAGGCATTTCAATGTGACTGGATATGATATTGACAGCGGCAGGATTGCCTCGCTTGAGAAAATGTATGAGGGAAGCGGTGTGAGGTTCACATCCTCGGAAAACGCATTGGGGGGGGCAGGCTTTCATATCATAACCGTGCCTACTCCTATTGATGATGACAGGAAGCCGGACCTTTTCTGCCTGCTTGAGGCTACACGGACGGTAGCAAGACATCTTAAGCCGGGGGATTATGTGGTATATGAATCCACTGTATCGCCAGGATGCACCGAAAATGAATGTGTGCCCGTGCTGGAGGAATGCTCCGGATTGAAGGCTGGCGAGGATTTTAAGGTTGGCTATTCTCCCGAGCGTGTCAATCCGAACGACATGCTGCATGCTTTCGCTAACACTCCTAAGGTTGTCGCCGCATGTGATGAAGTTGCCTTGAAGTGCATTTCGCAGGTTTATTCATCTGCTGTGGGAGCCAGCATATACCACGCTCCGTCAATCAGGGTGGCTGAGGCATCGAAAATGCTTGAGAACGCCCAGAGGAGCATCAATATAGCCCTCATGAACGAGTTTTCTATCCTGTTCTCGAACATGGGGATAGACATGGCTGAGGTAATCGGGGCTGCCTCAACCAAATGGAATTTCGTCCAGTGCCGTCCTGGTCTCGTGGGCGGGCATTGCATACCGGTTGATCCGCACTATGTCATATCTCTTGCAGAGAATCTCGGAGTGGATACTCCTGTGCTTAAGGCCGGGTGCGCTGTCAACGAGGGCATGGCGGAACATGTAGTCAATTCCGTGCTGAGGGAATGTACCGTGCGGGGAATTGAGCCGCGTGAGGCCCGTGTGCTTCTTATGGGAATCACTTATAAGGAGAATATTGATGACATACGCAACTCCGTGCCGGCTGAAATCTGCCGTCTGCTGGGAGGAACTGTAGCTTCGGCCGATGTCGTTGACCCTTATGCCGACCCTGAAAAGGTCGCTTCCATGTACGGGATAAATCTTGTCCGTGAGCCTTCCGGAAAATATGACATAATAATCGTGGCCGTGGCCCATGACGGGTATGCCGCGCTTGATGAGGACTGGTTCCTTTCCGTTTCCTCTCCTGACGCCCTTCTGGCGGATTTGGTGTGGCTTTACAGGGGAAAGATAAGGTCGCTTGGCTACTGGAGTCTGTGATGCTATGGAGGGGCACGGCGGGAAAAGTGACATGAGGGACAAAGGAGGCCTTACTGTCCAGGCATTGTGGCTGGCCTTGGCGAGCCTGATGTCGATGAGTGTCGGGATTGTTACCTCGATGGTGCTTAGCCGCCTGCTGGACCAGACCGAGTACGGCACTTACCGCCAGGTCATCTATGTCTATTATACGCTGCTCATGGTTTTCTCGCTTGGCTTGCCCAAGGCTTATTCTTATTTCCTGGCAAGAATGCCTCTTTCTGAAGGGAGGGCGGCTGTCAGGAAGCTTAATCTGCTGTTCATCTGCCTGGCATCAGCTTTTTCGGCTCTGCTCTTTTTCGGGGCGGGATGGATTGCACAGCTGTTGGGGAATCCTCTCCTTGAAGATAATCTCAGATATTTCTCAGTGACGCCAATGCTGCTTATGCCGGTGCTTGGTGTGGAGAATATCCTTACCGTATATGGCATGTCGGAAAAGGTTGTGCTTTATACATTCATCAGCCGAAGTTTCACTATTCTGTGCACAGTTCTTTCCGTAGTTTTTGTCGGGGCTACAGCCTCAGTTGCCGTATGCGGCTTTGTGCTGTCTTCTGCCGCTACCTGTGCAGTGGGCCTGCGGCTGTCTTATTTGCCTTTCCGCGGTACCGTCCAGAAGGCTTCAGGCCTTGGGTTTGAAGATATTTTCAGGTTCTCGTGGCCTGTGTTTACCTCTGGCATATATGGGTTTGTGATAAGTTCTGCCAGCCAGTTTTTTGTGAGCAGATATTTCGGGGTAGGGGATTTCGCGGTTTTTGCAAACGGTTACCATGAACTTCCTTTTGCAGGTATGATTTTCAGTGCTACTTCTTCCGTCCTGCTTCCCAAGTTTTCAAAAATGTCCCGAGAGGGTGTGCCGAGTGCCAGTTTCATGGACTTGTGGAAGTCGGTAGTGTTCAAGTCGCTTGCCATAATCTGGCCCCTGTCTGTATTTTCCTGCATATTCGCGGATGACATAATCTGTTTCATGTATGGTGATGCCTATGCCGCGTCTGCGGACCTGTTCAGGATAGTTACGCTGGTAAGCCTTGTCCGTATAGTGCCAGGCTCGGCGATTATGCTTGCCTTGGGAAAGGGACGCGAGTTTTCCAGGGCACATCTTTTCACTGCCGTTGCATTGGTTTCTCTTGATGCCCTGTGCGTCAGGTATTTCCCGTCGCTTACAGGCATTGCGTTCATCTCCACTTTTACTACATGCATGTGCATCATTATAATTATGCGCGTGATAGTCAGGTCGCTTGGCGCGTCATTGGCGGACATTATGCCGTGGAATGATGTCCTTAAGATGTTTGTGGCGGCATTGGCCGCAGGGGCTTGTTCCTTTTTTGCCGTCTTGGTCATAGGCTTGACGCATCATCTGGCAAATGTGGCTATTGGCTTTATTTTGTTCATGCCGCTTTACTTTTTGGCGGCGCACCTGTCCGGTGTGGATTATTCGTCATTGTCTGCACCTGTTGTGTCTTATCTCAGAAAAAATTTCCGCAAATGAAGATTCTTGTTATAGCTGACGGCTTCTGGCCGCGTAATGCCATATCATCTTTCAGGATAAATGCCTTTGCTCGCTATTTGCGACAGGCTGGGCATTCTGTGACGGTGATTACGTTGGGGGACCGTTATGAAGTCGCCACATGGGAGGGGTGTGAGGTACATTACCTTGAGAATGTTCCTGTTTTTCTGAATGACCGGTTCGGGTGGTATCGTGGGCTTGTCAGGAGAGGCATCAATATGATTGTGTCACGTATCACAATGGACTATCTTTTCTTTTGGAGAAGGAGGGCCTTGCGTGAAGCGAGGAAACTATTTGATTCAAAGGGATTTGATGTTGTGCTGAGCTCCTATATGCCGCTGTCTCCCCATCTTGTCGCCATGCAGCTGCGACGTGACGGGTATAAGTTCCGCTGGATTGCGGATATGCGTGATGAAATGTCACGTTTCCCGTTCTATTCTGCGTTGTATGTATGGCGCCTGAAGCCATATGAGCGCCGGATATTGGATGAGGCTGAGCTTGTCTTGTCGGTGTCGGAGCCTATAATAAATGATTTCAAGGCAATATGCGGACATGACAGGTTCCTTGAGATAACAAACGGATACGAATATGATGAAATTCATGAGGTGAGTTTTCAGCCGCAGTTCACGATGGCTTATGTGGGTCGGTTTTATTATGGCATCAAGCCGGACAATTGGTTCAGGGCGTTTTCGGAACTTATTGCCGAGGGACGGATTCCCAAGGACAGCCGCATAAAGATAATAGGAGACACTCCCAAGGTCAAGGTGCCGCGGAATATAGCGGAAAATGTTTTTCAGATGAAGGGCGTTGAGCATTCCGAGGCGATACGCATGTCGCTTGAGGCTGATGTGCTTGTCATTGTGCATCCATCAGGCCGGAAAGGGGTTTATACCGGAAAGCTGTTTGATTATCTTCCCACGAATAAGCCGATTCTCGGATTGTGCGAACCTTCAGACGTGATTGCAGGCCTGCTTGAGGAGACCGGGGCCGGGTTTGCCGTGGATGAGTCTGATATTCCGGGTATAAAGGAGATGATTGTGCGGTGCTTTTGCATGTGGGAGAACAGGGTGGTGCTTCCGCGCAACTGGGAGAAGATTATGCAGTACAGGCGCAGCAGGCAGGTTGACAAACTGATTGAATATCTTGATAATTTATGATGGGAATGCGTGAAATTCGCAGTTTGTCCTGAATGGGTTGCAGGAAAATTTGATTATCTTTGCAGCGCATTTTCAGGTCGGGATGGAAATTAAATCAAATATATCATTATGGCAGTAAGTTATGAAAAGGCCGGCGTCAATCTTGAAGCCGGTTACGAGGTCGTGCGCAGGATCAAGTCTCATGTTGCTTCTACCGCACGTGCCGGGGTTATGGGAAATATCGGGTCGTTCGGAGGCATGTTCGACCTTTCGGCTCTGAATATCAAGGAGCCTGTTCTTGTGAGCGGCACGGACGGTGTCGGAACGAAGCTTAAGCTCGCTTTCGAGATGGACAAGCACGACACTATCGGAATAGATGCTGTCGCAATGTGTGTCAACGATGTGCTTGCGCAGGGTGCGGAGCCGTTGTTTTTCCTGGATTATGTGGCTGTCGGCAAGAACGAGCCGGCCAAGGTCGAGTCCATCGTGGCAGGTGTGGCTGAAGGATGCCGCCAGGCCGGATGTGCCCTTGTGGGAGGCGAGACTGCCGAGATGCCGGGAATGTATCAGGACGGGGAATATGACATTGCAGGATATACTACCGGAGTTGTTGAGAAGTCAAGGCTTATTGACGGCAGCAAGGTGAAGGTCGGCGATGTGCTTGTGGGAATCGCGTCTTCCGGTGTGCACTCCAATGGGTTCAGCCTTGTGCGCAAGATTTTCTCGGACAATGCCCTGGATCTTCATGCTTCATATGAGGAACTTGGCGGCAGGAAGCTCGGCGAGGTTGCTCTCACTCCGACACGTATCTATGTAAAGCAGGTTCTTGACGTGATACGTAATTGTGATGTTCACGGAGTAGCTCATATAACAGGAGGCGGATTCGATGAGAACATACCGCGTATCCTGCATGAGGGAATGGGTATAGAGGTAAAAGAGGGGACATGGGAGATTCTTCCTATTTTCCGTCTTCTCGAAAAATACGGCAAGGTGGCTCACCGTGAGATGTTCAACATTTTCAACATGGGTATCGGAATGGTTCTGGCTCTTGACGGGGCTGAGGCGGAAAAAGCCATCGGCATTCTTGAGGCACATGGCGAGAAGGCGTCTGTGATAGGACGCATCACTGACACTCCTGGTGTAGTTATACTGTAGGGGATTTTGGCTGGAGGGTGATCAAAAATTTACTTTTGGGTCACCCTCTGTCGTTTTTCTTTGAAAAACAGGTCCTCTTGACCCCTGGAAATTATTGTCTGCTGCTTGTTGCAAACAGCTCGCCGGGCTATTTTGTTATTTGCTCACGGCCTATATGTGGTTTTTGGGGCCTTCGGCCCGGTCGTGAGACTTTTTAATCAGCCCTCTTTTCTTGTTTTAAGGAGGTGTCCCGAGGCCGGTTGCGTTTTGGGGCGGATTTTTTTTGAAAACTAATCAAACAAATATAAATCATGCGTGCATTATTCAGCGTAAGTGATAAGACCGGCGTGGTAGAATTCGCCAGTCAGCTTGTGGCTCTGGGATGGGAAATCATCGCTACCGGAGGCACTATGAAGCTCCTGCAGGATGCGGGACTGAATGTTATAAACATCAGCGAGGTTACAGGTTTTCCTGAGATTTGTGACGGCCGCGTCAAGACTCTCCATCCGAAAGTGCATGGAGGACTTCTCGGCCGCCGTGACCTTGAAAGCCATATCTCGCAGCTCAAGGAGAACGGAATCGGATTCATCGACATGGTGTGCGTCAATCTCTATCCGTTCCGCCAGACAATCGCGAAGCCTGGCGTGACTATGGAGGATGCCATTGAGAACATTGACATCGGAGGCCCTTCCATGCTCCGCAGTGCCGCGAAGAACTGGAGCGCGGTGACTGTCGTGTGCAGTCCTGAGAACTATGATGTTATCATCAGCGAGATCAGGGAGTTCGGTGACACTACTAAGGAGACACGTCTCAGGCTTTCGGCTGAGGCATATACCCATACTGCCGAGTATGATATGATGATTGCTTCTTATATGCGTTCTGCAGCGGGATTGAATGAGAAGCTTTTCCTTGAGTATGACCTGAAGCAGAGCCTGAGGTACGGGGAGAATCCGCACCAGAGCGCAAAGTTCTTTGCATCTGCTGAAAAGGTTCCGTTCTCGCTTGCATCTGCAAGACAGTTGAACGGCAAGGAGCTTTCATATAACAATATCCAGGATGCTAATGCGGCCCTGAATATCGTGCGTGAGTTTGATGCTCCGTTCTGCGTAGGACTTAAGCACATGAATCCTTGCGGTGCAGCTGTGGGGACTGATGTGGTGGATGCCTGGACAAAGGCTTATGAGGCTGACAAGGTGAGCATCTTCGGCGGAATCGTTGCCGTGAACCGTGAGGTCAACAAGGAGGTGGCGGAGCTGATGAAGCCTATCTTCCTTGAGATAATCATGGCTCCTTCGTTTACTCCTGAGGCTCTTGAGGTTCTCTGCACCAAGAAGAATCTCCGTCTTCTTGAGGTTGACATGACCCGTGACAATTCTCCGCGGATGCAGTATGTGAGCGTAAACGGAGGTCTGCTTGTGCAGAATCAGGACATTGATACCGTAGAGGTGACTCCGGAGATGTGTGTAACTGCCGCCAAGCCTTGTGAGGGATGCATGTCAGACCTGAATTTCGCATGGCGCATAGTGAAGCACATCAAGTCGAATGCAATTGTGGTCGTGAAGGATGGTGTGACATTGGGAGTCGGGGCTGGCCAGATGAACCGGATCGGCTCAGCGGAGATTGCCCTGAAGCAGGCTGAGGCAACATGCCGTGAGCGCGGCCTTGATGTGCGCGAGATAGGCCTTGTGATGGGTTCGGATGCATTCTTCCCGTTTGACGACTGCGTCACTTTGGCAGATTCGTATGGCGTAAAGGCCATAGCGCAGCCAGGCGGAAGCGTCCGTGATGCGGATTCAATCAAGAAAGCGGACGAATGCGGCATAGTGATGCTCTTCACCGGAGAGCGCCACTTCAAGCACTGACGCATCAGGCCTTTGATGGCCTGACTGATATTTTTACAATCACCCCAGAAAGTTTTTATTTGACTTTCGGGGGTGTTTGTTTTGAAGAATTGAATATTTGGAAACAAGTTTGATTTTCAAGTTTGATTTTCAAGTTTGATTTTGACCTCGCCGAACAACAAGAAAAAGGGGCTTTTTATTCGGCCCCTCTTGTTTTGAAGTGCAGGTTTGGCAAAATCCACGTCCTTTCTGCTTTAATAAGGTTCCCAACGTGCAAAAATATGTCCCGTTTGGAACCTGCTGTTTTGCTAAGATGCTGACGTTCAGTGATGTATGTCTTTTTGCGGTTCCCGATGTGCGGCAAATTGTCCCGTTGGGAACTCCAGTCTTTGTTAATGTTCTGCAAATCAGTGATATGCTGAAATGTTCGGTTCCCAACATGCAAAAGCATGTCCCGTTTGGAACCTGCTGTTTTGCTAATATATTGACATTCAGTGATGTATGTCTTTTTGCTGTTCCCAATGTGCGATGAGTTGTCCTGTTTGGAACTCCAGTCTTTGTTAATGTTTTGCAAATCAGTGATATGCTGAAATGCTCGGTTCCCAACATGCAAAAATACGTCCTGTTCGGAACCTATACTTTTGCTAATGTGTTGACATTCATTGCTATATGTCGTTTGCTGGTTCCCGATGTGCGGCAAGTTGTCCTGTTTGGAACTTTAGTCTTTGTTAATATCCTGCAAATCAGTGATATACTTAAATGTTAGGTTCCCAACATGCAAAAGTATGTCCCGTTTGGAACCTGCCATTTTGCTAATATATTGATATTCAGTGATGTATCTTGTTTGCTGGTTCCCAACGTGCGGTGAATTGTCCTGTTTGGAACTTTAGTCTTTGTTAATGTTCAGCAAATCAGTGATGTGCTGAAATATTCGGTTCCCAACATGCAAAAGTATGTCCCGTTGGGAACTTTGAACTGTAAATTTATGTGTGGAATTGTTAAGAAAAAGATGTGAAAATTTGCAGAAACGGATAACTATTCCTATTTTGCCGAAAGATTATTTAAATGTTTGGATATGAGGGGAGAGATTGGTGCCGTTTCTGGCATGGATGAGCAGAAAATCAATGTTTTTCATGTTTGTACTAAAGGTCTTGAAGACAGGCTGCTGTTTTGGGACGATGATGATTACAGATTCGGGATAAGAATTGCAGCCTTCAGTGCATTTCGGCACAAGGTAATGATAGCTGCATATTGTCTTATGACCAATCATGTTCATTTTATGGTGTGTGCTGACAATAGGGAGCGTGTCGTGTGCTTTCTGAATGATTTCAAAAAGGAATATTCCAGGTATCATTGTCGCAGACATGGCGTGCCAAATGTGCTTAAAAGGGTAGGCAGCACGATAAAACAGATTAGTGATGTTTCATACATCAGGAATTGTATAGCTTATATTTTGAGAAATCCTGTTGAAGGAGGATTGGTCAGGGATGCGGGACAATATGAATGGTCCAGCGTGAACTGCTATTTCTCAGGTAATGCAAGTCTCTTGTATAGGCCTGTGTCATCGTTGCAGGTAAAAGAGGCAAAACGTATGCTGCATACCCATTGCAATCTTTCGGGCAGCGGGTTTCTGTTTGACGGAAACTATGACATCGTTCCTGGGTCGTTTGTTGCAGGAGGTTTTGTGGAAAGCCTGTTCCGCAATTCTCGGGAATTCTTCTGGAACAGGGTGGCTAAGGTGGATTCTGCCGTAATGGAATTGGAGCTGGCATTCAGCGGCCGGATACGCTATAATGATTATGAACTTATCTGTAGGATGGAAAATGTGGTGCGCGAGCGGTTCAACAAAACATCGGTATCACAACTTGATGTGAATGAACGATGCAAGATGGCGGGGTATCTTTACAGGAGGATGTATGCCGGTGCTTCCCAGATAGCGCGTGTTCTTGGCTTTGACCGCAAGATCATTCGTGAAATACTTGGTTTATCGGGTAGCCTGCAAGCTGGCAAGGTATAAATAATGGAGTGCATTGGCACTTGTTTGTTGGACTTGAATGCATAATAAGCTGTCGCTCACAAAACGAAATGAAAAAAAGTTCAATAAAAATGCAGAAAAGTTTGCAGTTTCAAAAAATGTGCGTATATTTGCAGTCCAATATCGCGGGATAGAGCAGTTGGTAGCTCGTCGGGCTCATAACCCGGAGGCCGGAGGTTCGAGTCCTCCTCCCGCTACAAAAGATGCCGTAACTTATTTCAGAACAATAGGTTACGGCATCTCTCAGAAAAGGCCTTGTGCCGAATTTGTGTCAAGATTAAATGCAGATTTGGAGTCGGGAGTGACATCCCCTTCAAAAAAAATGTCTGTACAAAAACAAGTGTCTCTCCGCCAAATGGTGGAATACCGCCCGGCAAGACTTGCTGCCGGAAAAAGATGGCAGGTCGAATTCTACGCGACTGACCCTGATACCGGGGCGTTCAGAAGAAAAAGAGTCGCAGTCCCTATGATAAAGCCGGCCAGGGCCCGCAGATCTTATGCGGCCGAGATGTGCGAGAATATCAACGAACGGCTGCGCTCCGGCTGGAATCCCTGGATGCAGCTTGCGGATCCGCGCAAATATATTCTGTGGGATGAGGTCTGTGAGAATTACTGCAGGTACATAGCCCGCATGGTTCACGACAAGCTGCTGAGCGTTAAGACCTACAATGGCTATATCTCTTTTCTCACTATTTTCAGGAAGTGGAATGCGGACCGCAGGAAGCCGGTCACTTACATCTATCAGCTGAAGGCGGAGGTTATGTCTGACTTCCTGGACTGGCTGTGGCTTGACAAGGGAAAGTCGGCCCGTACCAGGGACAATTATCTCATGTGGCTGCGCACTTTCTCACGATTCCTCCGGGAAAGGGGGTATGCTGATGATGACCCGACATCTTCTTTTGCCATGATCCAGGGAAAGAGGAAATGTGAGAAGAACCGCACTGTCATTCCGAAGGACGTCATGCTCAGGATAAAGGAATATTGCGAAAAGAATGACAGGCATTTTCTTCTGGCGTGCTACATAGAGTATTATTGCTTCATACGCCCTAAGGAGATGAGCCATATCAGGATACGTGACATTTCTGTCAAGATGGGGACTATATCAGTGAGTGCCGAGATTTCCAAGAACAGGAAGGCCGGCGTCGTTACGATCCCGGATTGTGTCATGCGTCTGATGCTGGATCTCGGGGTCCTGACCTGCAGGTCGGACTGGTATCTGTTCAGCAAGGGATTCAGGCCTGGCCCGGAACATCATGCGGCAAAGCATTTCGGCGATTTCTGGACACTTAAGATGAAGAAGGCTCTGAAGCTTCCGCCGGAATACAAGTTTTACAGTCTGAAGGATACGGGCATAACGGATCTGATCAGAGACAAGACCGATCTTCTTTCTGTGCGTGACCAGGCCAGGCACCATTCCCTGCAGATGACGGACCTGTACACTCCGCTTGAGGCACGTGAGGCTAACGAAGTGATCCGTCACCATGAGTCGTATTTCTAATAGTGGAAAATATTCCCATAATTATTGCGAATAATGGAAAATAGTCCTATTTTTGTAGAATCAGATTGGAAATGAAATCAAGTGAATTTCACAGACTCATCCAAATAAACGGATGGGTGGAGATAAGGCAAGCCGGAAGCCACAGGATTTATGAAAAGAACGGCAAGAGGGTAGCGGTCCCGTACCACGGAAGCAAGGAGATGAAAATGGGGCTTGTAGTGAAAATCAAAAAGGAAATGGGGCTTTAGTCCTGCCTTTGAAAATATATGAGATTATGGAAAAGATAAAGGTTATGATAGACAGGGCGGCGGACGGTACATATAACGTCTATTGCGCCGGTCATCCGGAATTCTTTGGGATGGGTGACAGCATCGAGCAGGCCAAGGCTGAAATGCTTGAAAGCATCCGCATAACCAGGGAGGAGATAGGCAAGGAACAGGCATTGTCTTATCCTGCCTGGCTTGACGGAGAATATGAGCTTGAGTATAAGTTTGATGTACAGGGCTTGCTTGAGTACTATGCCGGAGTCATCACCCCGACGGCCCTTGGTAATATGACAGGAATAAATCCCAAGCAGATATGGAACTATATGCACGGTGTAGCAAAGCCGAGACGGGCGCAAGTGGAAAAAATCGAGGCCGCGCTGCACAAGCTCGGCCACGAATTGATTAATACGTCTTTTTGATCTTTCTTGAGAGGGGAGTGCCGGAAACGGCAGGAGGCATCCTTGCGGGTGCCTCCTTTTTGATTCCTGCCGGTTCTATGTCCCGTTCATTTCCTCCTGTTCTTCCAGGGGTTCTTCTGGCGTTAATTCCGGATTCTCAATGTCCACGATGATGCATGAAATGAGCTGCACCGCTTCGTGAAGCGAGTCTATGACGTTGTCCGGTGTCCCGCTGAGCGGTTTCCTCACCTGTGGCGGGAGTCCCTCGATCACGCCTTCGACAATCATCTGTTGGCAGTATATGTCTGCCATGGCCTTTTTCAGAATTGCCGTGGCTTCCATCACTTGTCCTCCTCTTTCATGATGCCTAACTGCTTGAGGCTTCTCCTGCGTGCCTCTTCGATGAGTATGTCAGCGAGCAGCACTCCTATTTCCACAATGGTGTCTTTCAGGTGGTCCTCCAGTTCTGCAAGCGGTCCGTCAGTGATTCCGAGGTCTCTTGCCGCTCTGGATTTGATGAGCTTGCAGGCGAATCGCATATTCTTTAGTTCACGCTGTGACTTACCCCAACGCTCTTCAGCCTGCATGAGCTTCTGGCCGGTGTAGGACTTCAGGATTTCAGATGTTTCCATAGTGCATCCTCCTTACATTGCCTGGTTGAACAAAACGTGATCCTGTGTATTGGCGTCGGCCCTGAGCTCCCGGAATGACTTGTCGGCCTTTTCGGCGACGAGTTTCATCATCTGGAGATGCTTCATCCTGCTTTCCTCCTGGTAGAGCAGCCTGTTGACAGTGATGAACATCTGGCTGCACTCGGAAAGTACCTGCTTGTCGAGCAGTGGTTCCTTGGCATCGTCAGTGATGTCATAAAGGAGCTGGAACCAGCCGGCTACGGCTGCAGTGCTCTCGATAAGTTCGCCAAGACTTTCCTTGGCTGCTCTCAGCGCTTTTGTGCTGATGTTGGTGTTGTTTGTGGATAGCATAAATAACAACATATTAAATGATAAAAGCCCTGCACTTAGGTGGGCTATCCACATACAACATCTCTGCCGTATATACTTCACCAAGTTTCCTCGGTAAATTCCACCTTATGCAAGGCAATTATCTATATTTCTTTCGTGAAAATACTTTCGCGGCAGAAAAGATAGACGATATAGTATGTGAATAGCATCGGCAAAGGTAGGAATAAATTTGAAAACTGCAAGATTTGTTTGAAATTCCGTGAAATAGCTTTGATTTATTTTGTAATTCAAGATATTATTTATATCTTTGTAGTGCAATCAGATGCGAGTTCATTGAAATAAATAAAAAAAGCCCCTCGGTTGAGGGGCGGGAGACCGGAAGCTCCTATATGAAAACTTCCGATTAAATCCTTGTCCAAATGAAAGTCAAGTTCCAGCTGATTATTTGGATTGGAAAGCTGAGAATTTCGATAGGAAATTATCGCTGACCAAAGGGGGAGGGGGTTGGCCTCCTCCTCCCCCGCGAGGATTTGAAATACAAATATAACAATATTATGGAAGAAACACAAAAAACATGGGGAGGCGCGAGGAAGGGAGCCGGACGCAAGACGGCGTCTGAAGGTCCGCTTGTAACCATCGGCCTGACAGTAGAGGCTACGACAAAGGCAAAGCTGAAGCAACTTGCCGAGACGGAGGGACTCAGTATGAGTGAATATGTCAACCGCCTCATAAAGTCTCTGTGACCAGGCTTTCGGCAGGCTGAAAATTCCGGAAAGCCCCTTCCACTAAACACTATGATTATGGAAAAGAAAGTTATAGACGCGATTATCGAACGTGCTGAAGACGGCACATACGATGTTTATTGTATTAAGGAAATGTTTACGGGAGCCGGGGCTTCGGTTGCGGAAGCCAAGGCGGATATGATGACTCAGATTGAGTTTTTCAAAGCCACGGCCAAAGAAGAGGGATTGAGATATCCGGATTTCCTTGACGGTGAATTTGAAATGTCATATAAATACGATATCAAAAGCATCCTTGTATATTATGTGAAAAACGGTATTTTCTCGCTTTCGGGGCTTGAAAAAATCACAGGTATCAATCAAAAACAATTGTGGGCGTATCTTAATGGCACCACACCGAGAAAAGCTCAGGCTGAAAGAATTGAAAAAGGCTTGAAGAATCTTGCCAAAGACATAAATGCTATATTTGTTTAATTGTTTGGCGACAATACAATGTGGCAGAGGGCAACCCATACTTTGGGCTGCCCTCTTTTTGTTTCACACCAATGCCTTTCATTGAAATGCAATAAAAAAGTACGAGGCACCCTGTTTATGGGTGCCTCGTGACTTTATACTTTCTATGATTGCTTATTCCAATTGTGTCGTAAGGTAGCTGTTTTCTACAGACAATATATTATAGCCACGTGACTTTATGACACCGGACCTTACCATATCATTGAAATCATTCATGGACTTTTCAAATGAACGGGTTTGTTGATCTCCAGCAAAACGCCTTTCCATTTGTTTCAGTGCTGATTGTAATTTTATAGTATGTTCCATAATTACAAAAATTTTCGAGTGTGAATAAACATTGGAAATTTATATCTTGCGATATAGTCCCGAATTATTTTATAGTAATTTCGTATATGCTCTCTTTCTGGCATATTACTATAATCAGTTACTTTCAACTTTAATGCCTTCAATGCATTTATGTCAATAGGCCTCCCGTGGGCTTTCCATGCATTGTTGTCACCAAGTTTTGATGCAATATCTTCAGCTCGTTTTTCCTTTTCCTCGAGTGTGACATCTCTGCCGGACTTATGTTTGTTCCAATTCTGAAACTTGTAATTGACAAGCCACTTTTTTAACAGAGCAATTGTGAGTTCTCTTGCCTGTTCATATCCTTTCAGCTCGGCAAGATCAAAATCCTTTAAAATTAAAAACTCAGCATTGCTCAAGGTATTATTCTGAGCTTTGCAAATTAACTCATTAATCTTGTCTAAATATCCCAAAGCAGGAACATATTTTCCTTCTTTATTAGGAACTTGAGGATCGATCGGTCCAAGGACTGAGAAATAGTCCATCCAAATGTCATCGCCACTCATGCAAAAAATAGTACCGGCACTATAAGCGCAATCCGGAACGATAAAAATTACTTTTTTATAGTGATGGCGAATTATATTAACGTACCTTTCTACAGCTGTTGCACTACCTCCATTAGTTGTTAAAATAACAGCAAGTTGTTCTCTCTTATTTTCAGACTTAGCTAAATCTTCAACAATGTTCAATATGTCATTCTCATTGCCGTCAACAATCGGCCCAAAATAAGTTAAAATATCACTATTAATGGATGTCTCCAATTCTGCTAAAGAGTCATTTAGCAAAGTACGAAGTGCTATGTCTATAGATGGAACCATTTTTATATTTCATTAAATGACCAATACTTCTATGCAAAAATATGTGTTTTATTAAATAAAACAAAATATTTACATCAAACTCATGTTATATTATGTGATAGTAATAATGTCCTATAATATCATACTTTTATTTTATGATATGCTGAAGCGATTATTACATGAATGTATGCTGAGGTGTAAATATGTGAAGCGAAGTAATCAAAACAGTTCCTTTTCAGACGATATCAATCCCCTTGACGTCAAACTCCATTGTCCAACCGAAAGAGTTTGACAGTTCCTTTGCCACGAACGGTGAAATGTTGGACGGGAATACCATCCACTCGATATGTGCTTTTTTGTCTATGTCATAGCGCATATTACTTCTGATGACTGATATGTATTCAAGGCATCTGTCCTGGCTTATCATATTAGCGAACTGGTCTTCGTCGCTGGGACGCGGCATGGCGACAGTCACTGCGATATGCATCAGATCTGTTTTCACATCCAGCTTGTCAACGGAAGATGATATGCCGGAATAGTCGACAAAAAGATAACAGCCGGCTACTTGTGAAATGCGCTGCTTGACAGCGGTCTCGTCAATGCCGAAAATGAAGCCGGTAAGCTCAGGGATACGCATGGTGTCCGGCAGCGCAAGGAGCTCACGGCTCATTTTGTCATACTCATCGCCTGAAGAGGCAAGGAAGAAGCTTTCGATCCCTGCTCTTGAGACAAAGCGGGAAAAATATTTACAAAGTTCAAACAATATCATAGCAAATTCATAATCTGTTCAGGGTGAAGGTGCATCTTTTCGGCAATCTCCGTGGGCTTCAGGCCAGCCCCTTTCAGGGTCCTTACGCTTTCGATGCTTTGGTCCAGCAGCAGGTCAAGATATGTGAACAGATTCACATTGCAGATGTCATTATATGACCCGTATCCGGATTTTGCCAAAGTGTAGATGCTTCCCTCAAGTCCCATCGGAGAGCCGGCTGTATTTCCGCTTCCGGTTCCATTGTACAAGATGTCATATTTCGGAAGCCTTTTTATCCATTCCAGTATTCCACGGAAATTGTAATAAACCGCTATTTTCAGACGATGCGGAATTTCTCCAGCATTGACTGACTTGACAGAATCGATGCCGTATGGGCTGCCTGCATAAAGTACTGCAGTCAACCGGTCAAGAACAATGTCACTGCGCTTTTTGGAATAGAGCTGCATAAGTGATATGGCGTCGACATACCTTTCTGCGGACATGGAAGTCTCTGCCATTCCGTTCCTGCAGGAAAACTCATAGCCTTGGTAGTCGTATATTTGCGGGAGAATCTGCCTGTCAAGAATGACTCTCAGGCTTACTTCTCTGGAATCATGCTTTTCCTCAATCGTGTATGGAAAATCCAATTTCTCTGAAATCCGGAACAGATTTTCATATAATGCATCTGTCGGCCTCATTCTCTTCGTATTCAGCTGCAGTATCGCGACAGTTGTCATTATTTTGAATTCTTCAAAATCACAATTTCCGGACTCAAAGCGCTCCATGGCTTCTGAAACACCCATGAATTGAATCTGATTCAACTCAGACCATCTTGTGGGTATTGCATAAATTTTCTTTTTGAAAGACACCTTTATCATGTGAAATAGAATTTATCTGATTCGTTGTTCGGGTTGTGCTGCATATTTGACATGCCTATGTTGGCTTTCACGATGCTGCTGATGTTGTCTTTCCAGTCATTGACGTCCGCCATGATATCGGCATACAATTTTTCCCGTTCCTGCATCAGTGTGCCTTTGGTATATTCGTGATTGAAATCATACCTTATGGACCGCGGCAGTTCTGTTGCATCGAATTTCATGACGGCTTCCGCAATCACATTGTAGCAAAGCACCCTTTTGACAAGATCTGACAGTTGCCCGGACTCTTTCCATTTCTCCGGCAGCATCGGCTTCAGGATATTCTTCCAGACAGTACGCATAAGGAACTGTACCTTGGAAAAGAAATAGCTGGAGTTGTCTATCCCGTAATAATAGTTGAACTCTTTTGCATTTCGTACTGGCAATGATTCCCGTTCAAGGTATATTTCCGTCTGGGAGTATCCTCCTGTGTCCGGATTGAGGTCAAGCCAGTCAAGCAGCTCATCCATGGCCAGCCAATATGCGCAGATGTGGTGTTCCTTTATTTCTTCATGCTGGTATTTGTAGAGTTTTGATTCTGTATTGTTCTTTTTTACGGATGCAAAAATCTGATACCGGTACAGTGCGCCGCATGCTACTGCGGTCTTCAGAAGTTCCTTGCCCTCGGATTCGTCTTCAAGGGATGCAACGGATGTGAAGACTTCTGCAGTGATTATATTGATGACGTCTCTTCCGGCAGACCTTATGGATGCGGAAATCTGCGTGAAGCTCGTGTCCGCTTCCAGGCCGTCAGCATATTTTCTGAAATCCGCCAGGTCTTTATACAGTGCTGTTGCTTTCATGATTACACTTCATCTTGGTTGGACATTCTCTTTGAAGGGGATATCTCTTCCTGTTTATGTACGGAAGGACGATAGAAGCCTATCCTTATGCCTTGGGCATAGTCCTTCGGAAAATTCAGCTTAAGCGCATAATTGACATCTGCGCATACAATCTTTTCCGGAATGGACTGTTGGGTAAGGTAAATCATATAATTGTAGTAGGCATCCGAACCTGATTTTGATATGATTCCCTCGCTGCTCACATTGCTTATGCTTGAATCTATTCCTTTGGCTGACAGCAGCACCATGTCAGCCCTTTTGTCATAACTTAGCAGAGCCTCGATGAATTCTTTGTATTTCTGCGGTATTTCTTCAATCTTCCACCGCTCCTCATCTCCGGATTCATTTATGAAACTTCTGGTGGCATAGACTTTACCCTGGTTCTTTCCGCGTCCTGAAAGGAATTCCGTCAGGTTCTTCAGCTCAAGGCTTATGTATCTGCCGAGTATTTCGTCGGAATATTCGGTTCCCGGTTCCATCTCGTGTTTGCCGACCTGTATTGTCATCATCGGCTGATTGTCCAGTTTCCGTTTGGCATTTATCTCGCACATCTGGCGCAGTGCTGACTCCTTTGCACTTACCCAGGCATTCGGTATGATTATGTGAAGCCTTGCGGACAGGGCGTTTTCGAGATAGTTGTTGATGTATGCCGGTGTCATATTGCTTCCCCTGATCCATTCTTTGATGCCTTTGAAGAATACATTATATGCATAAATTTCTTCTCCGTGCGTCGGATTCTTGCTGTAGGAGACAGCACTGTTGCGCTGTATCGGCATTGCGTAGTCGAATCTCGGATATACCTTGAATTCGGATGATAAACCGCAGACCCAGTTCCCGACAATCACTGTGTCAAAGTCCCGGTCTTCAAAATCAGTCTTTCCAGACATATTCTTTCTGGAAGCCATGCGGCATCTGAGTTCGGAGATATGCTCCAGCCCTGCTACAGGAACAGCTCCGGCCAGTCCTGCTCTCAGTCCTCTTGAAAGATGCCACTTGGTGAAGATACCTTCCGAATAATAATATGACCTGATGGCTTTGTTGATGTATGTCTCAAAGCTGTCCGGCAGTCCGTTCTCAAGCCATGAATCGAGCCAGGCTGATATTTTGTCGTTCCTTACATATTTGCGCATTACTTCACCTTCCGGAGTGACGGAATCCACATAAAGCATCGGACCTCTTCCGTATAGGATCTTGCATTGTTTTTCGATGAGTTCCGGGAGCAGTCTGTTGCCGGAAATCATGTCGTCAGCAGTATTAGGCTCAAGGTTGTCCTGGCCGGCAGGACAGACATAGTAGCCGGATACTGACATCAGCTCGTTTCTTGCCGGTAATGAATGTGATGCCGGGTCCGAGTTGTCTGCCGCGTGAATGTCCGATTCGCCGATCTGATAGGTATATACATCTCCTCCGGAGGAAAGGTATCCAAATCTATTCATACCATATTACTTTTTTAAGTTTGTATCCGTCTTCAGGAAAGCCGATATATCTTATCAGTATCTTATAACACATCTTCGGGTTCAGTTCCTGGTCGCAGTATAGAAAGAAATGCCGGCTGTCAATGTCAAATCTGTCACGGGGAAGAGGCAGCCTACATGTACAGCCTTCCGATACTTTGAGACCGACTTTCCCTTTGGAGGGCTTTTTCCTCGAAAACGGAAAGAATGCCATTGAGAAATCACCTCCGGACTTTGAGACCAGTTCTGCCTTACGTATGGCATCAGTACCTTTTATCGTATCCATTCCATCAAGATTTATTGCAAAAGTATTCCGTGTATTGCACAAGCGAAAGGACAGAATCGTTTTGTCATATGTCCGGCTTTGCGGGCAGTGCAATGCAGTCCGAAAAACCAGTGGCCTCGGGCGCTTTAAGCGGATAAAATGGAAATTGCCTGTAAATTTTTCAGTCAATTGAATGAGTGATAGTATATTGGGCAAATCTAAAACGTCCAAAAGTATCAAAATCCGGCATGTTTTTGTGAAAATCAGAGGCCGAAATTGGTTATTCCTGCACCTGAAATGTGCGTATTTTTCAAACCTGGGAAGAATTTTTCATAAAGTCCCCATACGAGATATGTCATTGCTGATGGTATCTGAGGGGTGAGCCCAGCCTGCAGTCTTATGTCAACTTTCCTTTCCGGAGACTTGTCGAGCTCTACGGGAGACGAGCCCGGAATCTTCTTGCAGCAGTACATTGCGCTGACCAGGTTAGGGCATTCGTTCGAGTCAATTCTTATCCTTGGAACCGGGCGCTCATTTTCGGCAAGAAGACGTTTCCAGAGTCTGTGATGCTGCCAGTGGAAGATAGTGGCCTGGCCGAGATTTTTCAGTGTGACTGTCCACCCGTATTTCTCAAGTTCGGCCTTCAGCTCTTTCGCATCTGTCTCGTTGGCGCGTTTATGGTTTTTCTTGTTTCCGGCACGGTCGTAATAAAGGTCGATGCGTCTGAATTTTGAGCATGAAAAGAATGCGCTGACAGCACCGGCAAGATCCGCGATATCCTGGGGAGGATAAACGAAAAATTCCTTCAGTATGCGCAGCATATTCTCAGATGGTTTTTCCTGTGCCGCGACAATTGAGGCAAAGCTTCCCGGATCATAGCCGAGAAGCAGCTTTTCTGAAGGGTCAAAATATTTCAGATATGATGCGTCAATCCTGAAAGTGTCTTTGAGTGTGAGTTTTGTCAGGATGTCGTATTTATACGAATCGTTATACGTGTGCCTGTCTTCGTTCCATAATTCAAAGAACAGGTTTTCATAGTTGCGGTCACCGATTGAGCAGATGGACGAGAGGAATTCTGACGCCGAAAGCATTTCCCTCTGCGTCTTGAAGTATTCCAGACCGAGAACGTCCCTGTTTATGAATGTGCTGACACGCAGATAGAGTGTCGCCTGTTTGCGAAGTTTGTTAAGGACAGGCCGGTACCGCTTTAATATCGACTGGCTTTGCTGTATCTTCTCCTGCAGCCGGATATTCACCAGGGCCTTGTTTACATGCAGGCTTAAAGAAATTATGTCGGATATCAGCTGCTCATCCACGTCTTTTTCATAATCGGTAAACCAGTTGTCTTCTCCGGCAGATACGCGTCCTATGTCGGAAACGCCTGTTATGCCTCCGTGCAGATGGGAGTTGTGCGCTGCGCTTCCGCTGCTGATTCTTGAGGTCCTGATGGCCGGAATTATCCTGGTCCTGAGTTTTTCTCCGTCAGAGTGCTTCATTTCCTCAAAAAAACCATGTACGACGGAAGAACCGGCAATGGAGTCCGGCCGGTCTACGGAAACGGCCTGCAGAACATGTCCATTTGCAAATACTATCGAGTGCTCCGGATACAGTACAGGGGTCCTGGGTGGTGTGAAGTGCCGCGGCAAGTCTTTTTCTCCGATGACATAGTCTTTGCCTTCTGACAACAGGGGACGTCCGTTTGCCCCGTCACTGCGGAAAAATGACAGTACTGCAGGGATGACATTGGCGAAGAGGGCCACGTATGATTTGTGTGATATTACCGAGGTCTCGCGCGGCATTTCCGATGCGACTCTTAAAATACGTGGGGATGTGATGTGGGTCGTCTTTCCTGTTCCGCGCCCGGCTACCGTTATCAGCTTGTTCGGATCAACTATTGTCGCAAGGGCTTGGGCAGTGTTCTGATAGATTTCAAGGAAATCAGTTGAAGTGTCCTTACAGTTCTTCATCAGATTCGTCAACTTTTATATATTCGGCGTCTTTTATGTTCGCTTCTTTATAGAGCCGGCGTTTTTCGGTATCGGTCGTCTCAAGTGAATCAATCATGATTTTCAATTCCTTGTCTTCCGCACGCTTGGCTATTTCCAGGAGTTTCTGGCTTTTGAATCCGAGGTCTTCCGGCTTGACGGTCGTTGATATGAGGAATACAGGAGGTTCCCAGTCATAATCAAGCGACTCGCGCGTCATAGTTCTGAGCTCGTGTGCCTTCTCCATGCATTTCCGTGCGACATCAAGCTTGTCTTCTTTTATCGCAAGATTCTTCAGGTCCTCAAATTGATCGGCAAAAACCATATCCCAGGCACGGGCAGAGACAGTGTCGTCAATATAGAAGTATTCAATTGCATCGTAATATATTCTTTTGGCTTGTGCAAATGTCAGTTCAGGATATTCAAGCATGAGCGCTTTTGAGGCTCTTGTGAGATTTGTTCCGTTGTGATGGATAATGCTTGCAGCAGAATTCAGATACAGTATGTAGCGCTGCATATCCGGCGGTATTGTGTAGCTTTCCCTCGTATTGAGGTAGTTCCTGACGGTGTCTGTATCATAAGACCGGAGTTTGTCAAGCCTGTCGTTCATATGCCGAAAAGTTCTTTTTTGAGTTCGTTGACATCGGCCTCCTTGGTGAGTCTTGCGCTAAGTTCAATGGCATCGATGTCACCATCGGAGGCTATGGAATGCAATGTGCACATGATGTCCTGGCTGCCGTTCTCCCTGGAGTCTGTGTATGCAGCATATAGGGGATGTTTCTTGTTTTTTATGTCCCTCATGAATGCTCTGCGCCCAGAACCGGTGAGCGATAGCCTTTCAGCTATTTGGGATGGTGTAAGTTGGATTGTCGCAAGGTCTTTTACTCTTGCAATAAAATCATCCTGGTATTCTTTTTCCATTCACAAAATCATTGAAACATTCCTTATACAACCTTAAGGTCGCCTTGTGCCTGTTCAGGCATTCTTCGTATTGTCTTTTCTTGAGGTCACTGTGTCGGTTGTTCTTGAGATAGGACGAATATCTTGATATATTCAGTTCAATGTTCTTCCTGTCCTCAAAGTATTTTTCCGGATTGTTTGTCAAGTCTTGAAATATTTTTTCACGTTCACTTTGTCTGGATACGAAATGGTGTTTTCCGAGAAAACGTCCATTGTCATTAAAGCTTCTCAGTTCATCGAAGCATAGTGACATCCTTATGGATTTGTCAATGTACTCGGCCAATAGGTCTGTATCAGCTTCAGTATCCAGGTGAGAGTCTATTTCTTTGAGTCTGCTCCAGCAATTGATCCTATCCGAATAGATGCTGTCCGCAGTCCTGACAACCGGGTCATCAAGCTCTTTCCACGGGATTCTAGGATATTCATCAAATTTGCTGACTTTTTTTTTACTGATTCCTGCGTTTGATGATGTGATTTTCGGGAGGCTGCTGTGTCTGGCATCTTGCAGGACGCGATGATTTCATCTGCCCGGCAATATCCTAAAAGTTCATATACAAGCATACGTGCAAGCTGAACCTTGTCGCTCATCAGCGTCCTTGCCTGCCTGCTTCCATATGCTGACAACAGCTCACGATAGATGCTTATGTTTTCTGGCGATGCTATTTTTCTTGTAAGCGCCTGTCTTTCTTTAAAGTCATACATAATGTAGAGTGTTAAAAGGGCTGCCTTTGACGGACAGCCCATATCAGAAAAACATAGTCAGGTTACTCTTCGGAGCCCATCCCGTCATCTTCAGGATTCAGAGGGAAATTTCCGAGATATTCCAGAGGCTGGAAGAACGACTCGTTGGTAAAGGTCGTGTCGCATGATGCGCTGTCCTTGCCGTTCAATCTCTTGAAAGCAGTAAGCTGCATCGGAGAATAAGGCCTTCCGAGTATGTATTTCTTTCCGGAGTAAATGTCTATGTACCCTATGAAGAAATTGTCTCCCTGATGGTTTTCAATGAACCTGTCAATTACAGGCCTTGAACCTCCGAGCGTTCCGGAGAAAGTATTTGTGACAGTAGATGTGATGTCACCTTTGCTTGACTCCGAGGTCTCTTCGAGTGTGTTCCTTACGTAGCTGAAGCATTTCCAGCCGTCAGCATTTGCTTTGAGGACAAACTCTTCGCATGTGCGTGCGCTGTCGTCAATCGCAGGCAATCTGCTGTAGTTGACATCGTCTTCCTTTAGCAGGAAAACCTTGTGATAGATTCTCTTGCCGTGGGTGTCACGGTCATTTACTGCCGGGATGTCGTCAAATGTGTTAATTGTCATATTGCATAAGTTTTAATCATGTCAACCTCTGTCCACATCGTAGAACTTACCGTCCTTGTAGTACAGCTTTATATATTCTCCGGTCTTTGAAGGTGCCCAGGCCGAAGTCAGCTGGTCGAACTTGCCGGTCTTGTCAATCTTGGAAGGATGAGTGCTGTCACCGAGCTCGATACGGTAGATCATATCCTCCTGCGCATCTGTTATGTCAGTGAGGACTGTCACTTTTGTGTTGGCTCCGGTACGGAAGATGATGTCGGTCTTGCCGTTGAGTTCGGCAGCGTCCGGGGCCAGTGTGACTGCAGGCCAGTTCATGAAAATCATCTGGTCTGCGCCGTCTGCTTTTTTCAGCTCCTCAATGGAGTCCTTTTTGGCTCCCGAGAAGGTCACGCCTACTCCTGACTTCCAATATGAGCAGACCCATACGGCCTCAAGATCCCTTTGGAATGTCAGCTTGTTACGTTCTCCTGGAACGAATTCCAAAAGCTGGATGTTCCCGGGTATAGTGGCAAAGATCAGCTTGAGGTTCCTCATGCCAGGAACGAAAATGATTTCGTTTTCGTGGTTTGGAACGGTAAACCTCACTCCGCTGAAATCGGCATTGGTGCCATATTTTGCAGTGTACCATGCCTTGTACCACGCCTTGTGCTTCTCATTCACATATACGGCATATTTTGAAACATTCTTCACTTTCTCGGAAATGGAATCCATAAATGCCTCCAGGACATCTCCGATATTGCTCTTGTTGTAACCGGCAATATCCTCATCGTCAAACGGCAGCACTTTGTGCTCATCGTAATATGAGATGAGACGGTGCACTACGCCGGTGGAGGCGAACATGCCCATTCCGCTTTCTCCCTCCTTAGGCTCAACGCGATAACCGAGTATGTCGCGCTCAATCTGTTCCGCATTAAGCTGCTCCGCGATACAGAGCACGAGCCATTCAATCATGGACCATTTTACAGGGTCTGAACCTGATGTGTTGAGATAGCCGAGATATGACTCCTCTATCCAGGACATGTCTTCTATCAGGTATTTCATCATCACCTTGTGGACTTTGGCTTTTTCCGGCTCAAGCTTATATCCGCCTTTTGAGATGTGGCCTTTCTGGTATGCCTGTGAGAGTTCCTTGAACAGGACGTTTGTCAGAACATCGCCGTCCTGGATGTTGGACCTGGTAGGGAAGATGCCGGAGAGAGAGGGAAGTGATTCTATACGGGCAATGAGTGCGTCCATACGGCGGATGAAATACTGTGTTCCGATTTCAGCATCTTTGAGAAGAGAATAGTCAGCTGTGCCTTTCTTTACTTCTGACAGACTGTTGTCGCGGACAAGCTGAGCATATCTTTCAGAGAGCTTCTCGGCGAATTTGTTGAATTCTTTTCTGAACTCGCTCTGTTCTTCATATGACGCATCCTTGTCATCCTTCTTTCCGCAAATTGCCGCTTTGTTCCACCTCTTCTGAGCGCTGAACATCGGGTGCTTAATGCCAAAGGCGTAGTCTTTGGTATGTGCTCCGGAAATGTTGATTCTTTCCTGTTCTACTTTCTTTTCCGGTTCATCCCCCTGGCTCATCCGCCCTAATGTCTCGATGGTTTGTTTCATATGCGACATTTCCTTTTTTATGTCAGAGACAACTGCATCCGGAGACATATGCGATGCTGATTCTTTACCGAATACTGACGCAAGCTCTTTGAATGCCTCTGCCATGGCCTGGTTTTCCGCAGCTTCTCTTTCTGCAGCCTGATATGCGGCCAAATCATCAGAAAATTTGCTCCCGGAAGCTTCTTCATACGCCTTGATAAGCGACTTCTGCTCTTCGGGACTCAGCTCCTTGGCAGCGAATTTAGATTCAAGTCCAAGCTTGGCTACTGCCTGTTTGAGAAAATCCAAAAATTTCATTCCAAAATAATATTAAGATTGTTGATATTTATGTCCTTGTCTGCTTCCGCTTTTGATATTATGATGGAGATGGCATCACAGACTGACATTTCCCCATCAATAAGATTTTCAGACTGTGCATTGGCCGCGTAGAATATCTGTCCTCTCAGCGCTTCTGATCCGTCTTGAATTTTTCTCGTGCTTCTTACGTCAGCAATGAATTGTTCCGCGAGTGGGTCCAGCATCCGGCTTATATATTCTTCCGGATGCCCGTCCAGAACATCTCTTCCGAATTTGTTCTTGAGGTCAGAATGTTTTGAATAGCAAACGATTTCCTCAAAACCTTGTTTCTCCATCCATTTGCGTTCACTGCGGATTATTCCCATTGCCCCGATTGACCCTATTTCGGAAAACATGGAACTTGCATATATCTTGTCAGCTGCACATGCAATCCAATATGCCCCAGAGGCACAGATGGAGTCTATTATGGCGATGCATGGTTTTTTCAGTTGTTTCACTGCGACAAATGCTTCGTGGCATCCGAATGCTTCTCCGCCTGGGCTGTCAATCCTGATAAGGTGTGCTATGATGGCAGGGTTCTCTTCCGCTGCCTTGAGATTTGCAATGAATTTTTCCGTAGAAAAATACCAACGTGAAGCCCAGGTTACGATGCCGAATATCGGATGAAGTGCGATGGAACCGTCTGGTATATCAATGTCTGATGGGAATGCCAATCCCGGGCAAGACATATCTGCCAATGCTTCCTGATATGCTGTTCCCTCCGGAAGTTTTGTCATCAGCTCTGCTGTTACAGGTACATCTGCTATTGAAACTATCCTGAATTTAGGATTGAAATCTGCCATATTGAATTTGATTTATGGCAAATGTACGCTTCTACAGCTACTAAACATAGGACATAACATCATGGAATGTACGTCGGCATCAGAGCTTGTTCGGGAATGAAGTCTCAAATGCAACTTCTGCTACATAAGCGTTTTCATATGGCGTGACAGTCAGCACTGGAATTTCAGCAGCAGTGCCGATAATCATGAGACTTCCGTCCGTAAGGAATATTCCTACGTATATTTTGCATCCGTTGTGACGCATAATTTTCCCATCTTTTGTTACTGCCCTGAAGGTCTGGCTCCAGTATCTGCCATTTGAGCCCTTTTCGGCTTTCTGTGAAAAAATGATGTTGTCTGCTGATGCATATTCTTCTGCTTCGTCAACTTTAAGGATTGTTTTTCCCTCAAGAAGCTTGTGACTGATCAATGATGGCTCAATCAGACAAAAATGTGTAGATATTGCTCTCATTCCTGTGACGTTTTGGATTATATATTTATGTGAATTTCAGTGTTTTAAATGAGACGAAAAGGATTACATGTTCTGTCGTTCAACAGGTATGATGCCGTTGCACTTGCACCGTTTGGAAAAGCGGTACCAATCCTTTCTCAGCATCTCATAAGTGATGGAATCCATTGTAATTCCGTAATCGCTGCAGAACTCATATACCGCGTCGTGAACGGTCAGTTCCTGATTGTTGCTGAGCGCCCCGCCCATATATGCACGGAATGTCTGTTTGAACCCTCTTGCCAAATGAGTGGCCACGGCCTTTTGGCCATCTTCCCCAAGGTGATTCCTGAAGAGTGTGTTGATTTCCATCACTCTGCCGGTATTTACATTGTAGCTCTTGGTGCGCCTTGACTTATGAAGTGCGATGCGGATATAATCCTGCCTTTCTGACGGAGGTACAGGTTTATATGATTTGGGCACTACGTCGAGGTGCAGCTTCATCAGGCTCCATAGCAGCGAGCCCTTTTTGGGGAAGATGATATCCTGGCCCTCATTGACGCATATGACATACTCTTTAAGAGCGTTGCTGACTTTGACATCTACTGTCATTATGTCTTCACTTGTCTTCATATCACAAATCTAATAACTTCGATAATTGTTTGACGGGACATCTATGATTGCTCTAATTTACTAATAATATGATGATTATGCAATAGTTTGCGTTGCGTAACTGTAAGGGAAGTATTGCCGGAGTCACAGATGTAAGCTGCGCTTTGCCTGACACTGCAGGGGATACCTCCCCAAAAACATCAAAATATTTGTACTTTTGTACTGAATGGCAATATGTGTGTTATATTTTATTGTGTATCAATGTTTTATGTTAGCACAAAAATAGTACTGACCGCTTGGGGGATGATTTTGTACTGAGTTGTGCTTGTCTGTACTGATTTTGTACTGACAGTTATGCACGTTTATTTGAAGTTGAATTTTGATTGTATGTATTTGGTTTTTAATTGTTCCAATGCTGTTATCTGAACTTGGCACCGAATATTTGAAAATAGCTCAGTACGAAAGCACGAAAATTTTACGATTTTTAATTGAGTGTCAGAATCCAAATTGTAAAGAAAATTATAAATATATATAATATAGTGATTTTTAGTCAGTTGCGCCTTGTGGGCGCTCCAAGTACAGTTCTTTGATTTCTTTGAAAAATGGGGGGGGAGCCCGGGGGCAGGCTCAGACAGCATAAAAAACCAGTACAAAAGTCATTACAATTTTGTACTGAACTTTGTACTGGAACGGTTTTGATGAAAAAAGTTACTTATTAAGGTAGCATGTGCATTGCGGGTTACCATTTTGCTATAGGAACATGAAAGCCGGCTGTTACGATGAATTGCTGGCATATAAAATCATATCCGATTCCGGCATTTACAGTGACCCTCTTCCAGTTATATTCATATAGGACGGCAGTTGCTGTGCAGAACCTATCAGAATACATCATTTGCGCCGAAATGCAGATGTTGTGTCTTCTTGTGTCAATGACTCTTTCTGTATTCGTTATGACCGTAGTCTGGGGAAACACTTCTATCCAGTCAAGCTGTGGCTTGTATCCGCTTACTTGCGCCCTATAGCCCTCTCCTTCGTAGCTTTTTACCTCCATGGGCAGTACGGCAAGACTGTCATTCCTTATGATGATATCCTCAATGGGGACTTTGATGTCATCCTCGGATATTGTGACGTCCACCAATAAGGGATAAGGTATGCGCAGCGTATCCCGGAGCTTGAGGGTATCCGTTGTGACTATGGTTTCCCCTCTGTCTGGCATTCTGCGTCCTGCAAGGCTTCCGGCGAAGAAGCAAATTGCCGCTATGGCCAGTAGCGCAAGTGTTCTGTAAATGGTATTCATACATCCCAAGTCATTTGACCCTTTCTCCTTTGTAATTCTTGCTGTAAAGCACCTGTCCGCGCTGCTTGCCGTTTATCTTGTGGCTGAAATGCACGAAGGTAGGGTAAAGGATCATCTGGTCAAACGGCAGCTTCATATCATATGCCAACTGTGCCAGTTGAAGGACTACGTCGGGATCTCCGGCCGTGTTCCTGTTCCCGTAAGGGCAGACATCTGCCGCTTCTCCTTTGAGGTGCTGGCTTGTTGCCGTGCCGTGGATTGCCTGGTTCAGCTCATGGCATCTGTATCCGCTGTTGATGTGCAACGGTTTGGTCCATGCGTCCCGCAGCGGCTGAAGCAGATTGTTGACGAGAGCCTTGACACTGTCCCTAACCTCCATGCTCGCAATCATGTTCTTGAACTTGAATCCCGGCTGGTCTGTCACCTCGAACTCCTTGTAGCTGAAATCTTTTGATATCGTTCCCATGCGCTATCTTATTTCCGGTAATATGTACTGAATCTTGTCAGCTGCATCCTCGAGCGTCTTCCTGCAGAAGATGGGGTCGGTGCTCATCGTGTCGTTGAACTCGCAGATTATGCTTCCTATCCAGTCGTACCTGTCATCGGACAGCCGGCGGATTACTGATGATACCGAGCCGTTCATCGACAGTATTGCCCTGGCCCGTTTGTCCCGCACTTCAGATGTGATGTCCCGGAACTGGATATAATCCCTTGAAGCCAGCTCGGAGACGAACAAGGCGACATTGGCTATCTCCAGGTTCTGTATGGATGATTTCATGCCCTTGATTCCGTTGCGTTTGACTTCCATGCTCACAGATATGAAATGGTTGTCGGACAACGGGTGTGGCTGCACGATGTATGCCCGGTCCGCCTGCAGCTCATGCAATATGTGCCACAGAACCCCATAGATGGCTCCTGTGTTGTCTGAGCGTATTTTGCTTTTCCGCTCTTCATCTCTGCGCATCTGCTCGATGCGCAAGTCTGTCATCTTGTCCTTTGTCTTCTGGTTGTACGCGAACCAGCCGGCTATTATAGCGGCTATGGCGCTGATTATAGGTGCTATGTATTCCATGGTGATTGTCATAAAAAAGGGAGGTCTGCTGCTGTGTGTTCAACTTAGCTTTACATCCAACTGTTTGTAATATATTATAAACCTCCCTATGCTGTTGTCATATCTTGTTCTTCATGCTGAATGAGTACGTATAGCCCCCTTTGTAAAGCACTCCGACACGGAATGTCTTCAAGCAGCTTCCGTAAGTGCCGTCCGGAGCGATGAGACGTATCCCGAATGAGGCCGACCACCACAGCGAATCTTGCTTTGTGTTCCGCCGCCCATATGTTTTCGGTGTCGCGCTTCCTCCGGTGTTGCGCACATCAATGCATAACGGTTCCGTCTTTGTCAGGCATGTAAGCCATAGCCTTGCATTTGTGGTGTCAGTGTTCTTTCCTCCGGCCTCTATTGTCGGGATAAAGGCTTTCATCATGATGTTCATCAGGCTTAACCTGGAGGGGAGTGCACGGAACGTCACGGCCGGAAGGTCCGGATATGGTGCGGTTGTTTCTGACATCAGGCACTCTTCGACAGGAATATATTTCTTGCCTCGTTTTGGGTGATAGATGTACAATTTCACGGTCCATTCTCCTGATGGAGGAGCGCCGATGAACCTCAGTCCTGTTGTCCTGTCCAATATGCATGGCAGATTTAATCCGGAATGGGTGTATTTCGTCCTGAATCTCTTGTGCTTTGGAACGATTACATCGAATTCAGGTACGGCATTGCCTATGTTATCCGGAATCTCCGTTTTCAATGCAAAGTCTCCAGCATGCCTTCCGTCAATCATGTCGGCATTGAGCCCTTTGACTAAGGTTGTGGATTTCACGGTAACAGGAGCAGTACCTTGCTGTACAGTGCTCTGTATTTGCCCGGCATTAAGAATCTTATTCCCGCTCAGGTCCTGGTCCGCAAGATGTTTTTTGCTTGGCATTTCTAATTGTTCAGGTCGTAAAACACATATATTACCAGCGGTGATGAAGTGCTGACAGTGCCGTTCCATGATACGGTTGCCGTACTGTCTGTCGCAGAACCGAGCGCAACAGCGCATTCCACTTTCTGCTTTCCAAGGAAACATGCCACATCCCTGATGTGTACGCTTTTTCCTTCGGCCTCCGGAATGGTGCCCAGGTCGATGACTTTCGTATTCCCTGATGTCGCGCTCACTTTATATGTCCTCAAGGCTCCGTCCGCTTTTGTCTTGAGTTCATTGATTTCATCCACGCGGGCGCTGTTCCATCCGCTGACCTTGTCATACAGCTTTTTGACGCTCAGTCCGGCTGATGATACCGTGATGTATTCGGTACTGTCGGTCGCGACCTTGACTGCAATCACCTTCCCGGATACGCTGATTCCGTTCCCGGCAGTATATACGTCGATGAGTGACGTGACGTTAAGATAGATGTATTTCTCGCCGTCTGCGTTAGGTACATTGAACGTGAATAGTATATATGTACCAGCCGGATATGTAGTGCCGTCAAGTCCTTGTCCCGGGTTCACGACCAGTGCGACGTCCTTGACCATTGAGTCCCTGACGAAAATGGATGCGTCTATGTTTCCGAGAACGGTTTCAGCTCCTGCCGAGTCCGTGTACTTCAGTTTTATTGTCTTGTCTGAAGAGTCGTAGGAGCAGCCGAGACCGGCCTTGACCCTGGAGTCGATTCTTGCCGGTATTTTTGAGAATTCGCTGGTGAACTTGCCTTGGGTCATCTCAAGGACTGTGACTTTTTGGTGCAAGTTTGACATTTGGGCCGAGATGTGTGTCCCATTCTCCTCCAATGTGGTCAGGCGTGTCTTTATTCCGCTTACGTCAGTCGCCATGGCGGTAGCCAATGCGGCCAGTTCCACCTGGTCGGTCAACGCCTGCCATGCAGTCCCGTTATAATACTTGATTTTATTGTCCGTGGTGTTGTAATAAATTCGTCCTTTTGCCTTTGCGGCCGGATCCGTGGCCAGTCCTTCCAGCAGAACCTGAAGGATCTTGTTCCCTCCGAGGTCTATGTCAACAAAAAACTTCCTGTTTGCCATAATGTTATCAGATTAAATATATCATACCGCTTAATTCACCGTTCCATGAAACGGAAACCACATCTTTGCTCTCATACCTTACCACACATTCCACCTGTTCTGTGTCAGATGAAATCACAGTCACTGATGGGAAGCGATTGAGTCCGTGTGAAATGACCATGGGGTTGTTGTCGATTTCTACTGTCAGGCACCCCGCACAAGATTTGTGTCCGATTATGCCGGCCGATGTCCCGGTACCGCGCAGCTGCGGAGGATGGACGGCATCAGCATATGTATATTTGAATGAAAAACTGTGCAGATGTCCCTCGGAATTTACTGATACTGACGATCCCGTGATTATGATGCGCCTGAAGACTCCGTTCACGTAATGATAAATCTGGGGACTGCAGATCAGCTCGGACATGGCCTCTGTGACCGTTGTCGTGACGTATCCGCTGTTTTGTAGGTAGACATGCCGTGTCTCGGACGAGATGCGCTCTCTGCCCCCGTCATATAAGCCGGCTTCGTGGCTTGTCTCCGGAGCGAACTCCAGCGCCCCGTCCATTGCTATATTGTCAAATCCTCCGTACCTGTTTGCGAACAGATATTGCTCGAAACATCCCTGGCATATCTGGTATCTTGGAGACAAGATCGTTCCGGAATTGCATTCCAGCCTGATCTGGAAATTGCCCAAGGATAAGGCGTCGCTATCCGAGAGGGCTATGAGTCTTGTGACAGTTCCCTTGCCGGAGGCTGTTGTGCAGATAAAGTCCGGCTGTTCTATCGAATCATAAGACCCGTCGTACACAAGTCCGGAGCGGACAGAGAAATTATGTAATGAGACAGGGATAATGTAATCTCTCGGAATACGGAGATAATCCACGTCAGACATGACTTGACGCGCTTTGCGGCTGAATCCGTTTACTGTAAAAGAGAAAGGTGTCAAGTCTCCGATTTCTAAGGAAAAATCATGATAACTATCTTCTTGTATAATTTCCTTGCCGATTTCAGGCAGTTTAAGAAACATTTTTTCTGATATGGCATCTCTGATGTCCACTTTTATCTTGCCATCGAAATCAGGAAAGTATTGTTCATCAAGCAGAATCGCTCCGTCCGGCTCATCCTTGAGACAAAACCGCACAGAAGCATTGTCAGGAACATCGACGACCGTCAATGGCTCCATTTCGAAGAAGTAGAGGGTGGACCCTGTTATGTCAGATTCAAGTTTCATATGACCGCAAATTTCATATCGCTTCTTTTAAAAAGAAAGGACAGAATTTTATGAATCTTCCCTGACAGAAACAAAATATTCCTCCCATGTGTGCAGTACCTTCTCCTTTCCTGGCATTGTATCTTCCGTGTGTACATCATAAATGCGTATCCATTGGTATCTTGACCTGTGCATAGCCGTTTCTCCGGCTCTCAATGGTTCATAGCCCGGTCTGTCGGAATTGGTATAGTCTGCAAGATTGTCATAGCTGATACGTTCGTAATCCTCAGAGAATTGATTGTAAAGCTCCTTGATTGTGTCGTCATATGTGTCCATACACTTCCAGGCAAAATATCCCTCCAGGAATTCTATCGGCTCATCTACGATGGCATTGGAGCATTCCGGCAACATCTGCAGTACTGATTTGCCGCATTGTATGCCTGACGCTGATATTGTGAAACTGAAAGATTTGATAAGCACTTTCTGGCCGTCAAGCAATTTGGGAGTCATCAGATCCATTGAAAGTATTGATGACAAAGGATAATCTATTTGCGCCTCCATTTCGGGGGCGGAGTTCAGAAGCAGCTCATTATATGCTTTCCAGCAACAGCTATAAAGACCGTCAGGTGTGAGTGATGGGTAATGTTTATCTGTCAGGACATTAGTCTTATAAGTTATTTTTGCGCCCGATCTGAGATAGGGATACGGACTTCCGAACCATGACTGCCTGGACGAGTCCCAAAAGGCGAAACATATAAGTATAAGCTGTTCTGCTTCTTCTTTCTCTCCGGATATGGAGGTGTTGTAATGCAGTCTGTCTCCGATATACGGCATTAGCATCCGGTCTATATCAACTTCCGGGGTAAACCTGTCGGCAGCGGAATACTCGGTACTGTCTTCCGAGTTGTTCCTGTCATAAGTGAAGCAATTGGAACCTGCCAACTTCTGCCTGTATGAATCCGGACCGCTATATCCGGTAATAGTGTAATACTTGCCTAATGGTGCCCTTAATATCATCCCATTTGCCTGAGGGTCGCCTTCTATTCCCGTACTGCGTAGGACTGCACGTTTTTCCCGAAGTTCGGAAAGGGTTTCGGCAACCGGCTCTGCAGTTTCAATGTCTGTGCTGCACTTCAGGACTACCCTTGAACTGGCAGGATATGAAATGGAGATTCCTTCTCTCTTATGTGGCGTAAGGACCGAGTCCGGTGCTGCGGAAATGGCATTCTGTATGAGGGTTATGCTGACTTCGGAATGGCGTACAGATACGGTTGCCCCGAACCGGTCTTTCAGCCAGGTTATCAACTCTTCGATTGTAATAGATGGAACAAGGTCCTTGTATCTTATTTTTGGCTCGCGGCAAAGTGAATCCGAACAATTGTTCAGTAAGACAATAGCGTCGAAGGGAGCTGAGGCGAAATCATTTCTTACGACCTTGTATCCGCACAATTCAAATGAAATGGCCAGCATCCTGTGGAGTTTAAGGAACGGAGACACGCCATAACCGACTGGCACCTTTATAGATGTGTCCTCATAGTCTATCTGACGGGCATCGCATATGAATGTATCTTTCCCTGGTTCATTTACTATTTTGCATCCGTTGCCTTCAGATTCTTTTTCAACCGCGACCGGAAATATGGAAAAGTCCTTCCATGTGGAGACAATGCTTTTCTTTGTGTAGCATTCCATATACAGAGAAGCGGCAACTTGCTGAATTGTCATGTTCTCGAAAAGAAGTTCCTTGCCGGAAAATATATCCTTGAGCTTCTTTTGTTTGAGGGCGGTGTACATTTCTGATTCCGTAAATGCAAGCGACACTGCAACGCCGTTGTCGGAATCAAAAGAGTCTATTACCATATTGCATTTGCGCAGGAATATGCCGTGCTGCAGTATTGCCCTCATTGTCCTGGCATGTTTCATCGCGCTTGCAGGACGGTCCGGACGGCTAAGGATTTCGAGCGTATGCCGTGTGGCCGGAAGTGCTGCCGGAACGGAAGCCGTGCCGTCATCACTGAAAAAAGGATTGTTGACTTCAACCTCAAAACTGAAATCCTCAGGAAGAGTAAGTTCGCCGCGTTCTGTAATAAGTTTCATTTCTGCTCTGAATTATCGTTTTTTCCTTAAGGATGTTGTGTCCTTGAAGCGTGAACGGAGTCTTTGCTGTCCGTCCAGATCTGTAAGGGATACATATGTTTTGATCGGCCTGTCATTGTTCTGTTTGACAGCGTTAAGGATGTCGGAAAGAAGGTCTTTGGTAGCCTGTCCGGAGAAATCCCCGTATTGCCCGGCAAAACCTCCTTCCGCATACCCCGGCAATGTATTGGAAGAGGTCCTCCTGCGGCGCTTTGATTCAATGGAGGCGACCATCGCCGCTACGGACGGGTCACGCAGTTCCGGCTGAGGTACCACGTATTCTCCTTTGTGCACTATACCGGCGACTTCAAGACGGCCTCCGTCACCTGTGTAACCTCCTTCGGAAAACCCGTTTACAGTCCTTGTCTTGACTGGAGTACCTCCTCCTGATGAACCGGGGGATGCGTTTCTGATTGCATTGCGCTGGGCTATTATCGACGCGATTTGAACTGCATTTGTCGTGGCGATAATGGCTGTCATCGGAATGGCCAGGGGCGGTGGCATTGTCGCCCAGGCATTGATTATTCCCTGTGCAGCACCTGCAATAGCCTGCGCCAGCTGTATTCCCATTTCCGCGTCTGCGTACTTTTTGTTAAGTTCGAATTTGCGGGACTCGTATTGCGCTTCTATCTGTCCTCGTTTTTCGGCATTCTCTCCTGCGGCGGTCAGTTCTTTTTCTTTCCATGCATCAAGCTGTGCAAATTCGGCCTCTTTTGAAGCTGACACCAATTGCGATATGCCGTTTATTGTCTCACTCGCTATTTTGAGGGCGTTGTTCCAACCTTCAAGTTCTATGGCGGTAATATCCTGAGAATGCTGTTCCGTCAGTGCTTTTTTGCGTGCAAGATATTCCTCCTCTGAAATCAATTTGAGATTGTGCAGGCTCTCAAGATCTGCCATCTCGGAATTATAGTACGCATCGCTTTCCGCAATTTTCGCGTCCTTGCTGACTTGTCCGGTCTGTGCTTTGCCCAGCAGCCTGTCCATTTCTGATATGGAGTCATTGGCCAGCGAATCAGCAAGGGCATCCATTTCAGCCTGTGCGGAATCCGTTATTTCCTTGAGGGCCTGTTCTGCTTCTTTTGCAGAGTTCACCATCCATTGTTTGAAGTCGCTGTCAGACTTTGCCAAAGCATTCTGGACTACCTGCTGCATAGCGATACGCTTGTCTAAAATCTGCGCCTCGATGTCTGATATGTCTTTCCCGTATTGCAGCAGGACTGTCTTTTTGTTTTCAAGGAATACCATCTCGGCAGCCTGGGACTTCACCTGATACTCCCTTTCTGTGATTTCTTTGTTCAAGTAGGAAGTTTTCAACACATTCAGTTGCCGGGTATATGCTCTTTGAACCGTTTCTGTGGCGTTTGCAAGTGCTTTTTCAGCAGCTTCCTTATCTGCAGCTGCCATTTGATTTGTCAATCGGCTGCGTCTGGCGCTCATTGTGGCAACTGCATTTGAGTACTCCTCCTGTGCTGACGTCAGCTTTGTGACGGACTCGACATAATTGTTTACCAACTCGTCATTTCCGAGGTTATACTGCCTGACGAGTCTTGCATATTCTTCCACATCCGGGATGTTGAGCATCACCCCTATTTTGCCATGATTTTCATTTTGTTTGTTCTGTATCTTCTGCAGTTCCTGGTTCAGGACTGTCGGGTCGGAGTATACGGCTGGAGCGAGACGGGCTGCAGTCTCCAGCTCATCTCTTTCTTTCAGCAAGGCATTGTACTCTTCTCCGATTTTCAGCAGGTCCCTGTTTTGATTATAACTGTCTATGACAAATTTGAGGTCCCTTTCGGAAAGCTGTGTCTTTTTGGACAGCAAGTCCAGGTTGGCGGCCAGTTCGTCTGCAGCAATCTCTCCCTTAGTTTCAGCGAGTTTGTTTTCTATTTCCAGAATGGATTCAATTGCGGCGAGCCTTTCTTCTTCCGGCTTGGTGGCATCTCTGACTACGGCCTGCAATTCATTGATTTTAACTTGAGAATTCTTCTCCTCTATTTTCAGAGAGTTGGTTCTCTCAAAAAGCTCATCGAATATCAGCTGTGCACTTTCGGCGGCTGCAACTGCATCTTGTATGGAAGCTTTCATGACATGCTTTCCCTGGCCTATGTTTGAAATCAGCTGGTCCCATCCTGCATTTACCTTGGCCGTTGTCATGGCCCACCTGTCACCCCAGACCTGCGTTTGCTGGGTCATTTGCTTTCCTATTGATATAAAACCTTTTATACCTATAGAAATATAACCCAAGATGGCTGGAACTGTTTTGGCATTTTCAATTATCTTGCGTATTGACAAGAACGGCTCTTTAATACCTTTGGAGCCAATTTGGATGTTTTTAAGCCGATCTTCTGTATGAATAAGTTCTTTGTTGTATTTATTCCATAGCTGTGGATTTGCCTCTTTGTGCATCGTGTTAAGGGCGCTGCGTAATGTTTTGGCGTGCTGTTGCAGTTGTTTTATTGACATCTGATTTATGCCGAGCGCAGCTGTATAGGAATTGCATTCCTTGACTCCGGTCTTCAGGGCCGAATTGTAATTTTTCTGCTGTTGTTCCAGTTTCTTGTATTCGATGCTGTTATCTTTTCCTGCGGCCTTGAGCTTAGCCATCTGGTTTCCTGTGGACGCAATCGCCTTGCGCAATGATTCGCATTGCTCTTCAGCTCCCTTTAATCCGGCCCTGAATGCAGATATATCCTGTTCATCCAGCTCCATTTCGGCAATGAAGCGCACTATTTCATTTTCTATAGCCATGTCCTTAAATTTTCTCACAAATCTACAAGATGGCCATTAACGAGAAAAGGACAGCATTCTGCTGTCCGATTAAATGTTTATGCCGCTTGCACTGCTTATTGGCTGTCATCCAGAAGCCATTCCATTATCCTTAGGACACCGGCTATAAAGAGCCAGAGAAGTATTTCTACAAGCAGAAATACTAGTGCGACTTCAAAGTTCTGAAATATCATGAAGGAGATAAGCCATGCTATTACTCCGATTACTCCGAGAAGAAGCAATAATTTTTTCTGAATCTGCTCATAAAATTAAAATATTCAGCATCTACAACCTGTGGGATATAAACTCAAGGAAAAGAACAAATATCAATGCAAGGATATCGGCAATGAGAAAAATGAGAAGCACCCATACGGTGAGTAACATCTCATTGATTATCGACGATATGACAAATACTGTGAAGATTATGGTGGTTTCAATAATGAGAGCCATTTTTATCGCTGTACTATATTCGTTGTTCATTTGTTTTACAAAGTTTTAATGTCCATTTCAATAATCTTTATCATTTGCTTTGGAATAGCTGCCATCATCATCTTGTATATGTCAGATTTGAGGTACCCGTACACATACTTGTTGTAAATAGGCTCATATCTGCGCTTTTTTTTACCGCTCTTCGTCTTCTTCATGTCAAGAAACCTGATGTGCTTGGGATATGGCAGGGAAACCTTCATGTCCCGGACTTCGCCTTTCGATGCAAGCGCACGTGCCAGGCTTCCTGTCCTGGTGCTATATGTGTTCCGGGCAATGGACGCCTGGTGTGCAAGAAGCTTGTCTGCCTGTCTTTGCATATAGCTGTTGACATCATGCTTGAATTCATCTGATAGCATATCTTCTGTATTTTACAGTTCCCGGAATGGCGCCCCGGGAACTGTTATGACAGATGCAAATATAGTCAAAGTCGAGTGCAGAAGCAAAGTTTACTTTGATTATGCCGAGACCAGGATGTGTATATGGGCTTTAGCCCAAATATAATCATTATTGCTATATCCCTTTCATTTCCTCCTGTTCTTCCCGGGGTTCATTAGGGGGTAATTGAGGATTTTTCATGTCCACGATAATGCATGATATGAGTTGCACTGCTTCGTGAAGCGAATATATGATGCAGTCTGGTGTTCCCCTTAGCGGTGTCCTCACCTGTTGTGGCAATTCCTTGATCAAGGCTTCGACGACCATCTGTTGGCAATATATGTCCGCCATGGCCTTTTTAAGAATGGCAGTTGCTTCCATCACTTGTCCTCCTCTTTCATGTTGTCCATCAGCTTGAGGCTTCTCCTTCGTGCCTCTTCAATGAGTATGTCCGCGATGAGTACCCCTATTTCCGTGATAGCGTCAGCCAGATGGTCCGCCAGCTCTGTAATCGGCCCGTCAGTGATTCCGAGGTCTCTTGCTGCCCTGGATTTTGCGAGGTCGCAGCTAAATTGAATTCCCCTCAGTTCTCGCAGTGACTTTGACCACCGCTCGTCCGCCTGCATGAGCTGCTTGTCGGTGTACGACTTCAGAATGTCAAATCTTTCCATAGCGCTTCCTCCTTACATAGCCTGGTTGAACAAAACTGGGTCCTGAGTTTTTGCGTCAGCCCTAAGTTCTCGGAATGACTTGTCAGCCTTTTCGGATACGATCCTCATCATTTGTAGGTGCTTCAACCTGCTTTCCTCTTGGTAGAGTAGCCTGTTGACGGTGATGAACATCTGGCTGCACTCTGAAAGAACCTGCTTGTCGAGCAGCGGTTCCTTGGCGTCGTCAGTGATGTCATAAAGGAGCTGGAACCAGCCAGCTACGGCTGCAGTGCTCTCGATGAGTTCGCCAAGGCTTTCCTTGGCGGCTCTCAGCGCTTTCGTGCTGATGTTGTTGTTTGTGTTACGCATATTACAACATTTTAAATGATAAATACCCTGCACTTAGGAGGGCGTAACACAAACAAACATCATCTGCCGTATATGCTTCACCAAGTTTCCCGGGCGAATACCTCCGTATGCAGGGCAATATATCTATTTTTCTCGTGAAAATACTTTCCCGGCAGAAAAGATAGACTGATGATATATTTATGTTACGCAGGGGCAAAGATAGTGATAGTTTTTGTCCCTGCAAGCATTCCCGGAAAGAATTCTCCAGAAATGCCTTTTGCCAGCCGGCTACGGCTGCGGTGCTCTCGATGAATTCGCCAAGGCTTTCCTTGGCGGCTCTCAGCGCTTTTGCGCTGATGTTTTGTTTGTTGTGAGTGTGTAGCATAACAACATAATATTAATGATAAAAGCCCTGCACTTAGGGAGGCTACACACTCACAACATTTCTGCCGTATATGCTCCGTCAAGTTTCCCGGACGGATTCTCCCTTATGCAAGGCAATTACCTATATTTCTTTCGTGAAAATACTTTCGCGGCAGAAAAGATAGATTTGATATTATGAGTATGTAGCATCGGCAAAGGTAGATAAAGTTTTTTGATTTGCAATAGGTCTATAATAAAGGTAAGCCTCCGGTGAACTGCATCTTGTAAGTTTTATAAAGTTATCCCGACTTTGA
>ERZ777305.238-NODE-238-length-94242-cov-4.480947_pt1 | contig 94242 bp, 99 predicted proteins | sample MGYA00374965_ERZ777305 | MGnify/ENA primary metagenome ERZ777305 (study PRJEB29328, sample SAMD00013331) | mouse gut metagenome | study: EMG produced TPA metagenomics assembly of the Metagenome analysis of fecal microbiota from mouse which was promoted... | reverse complement strand
ACCAAACATCTTCGTTTTCTAATAATACTTCCACTTTAGTATTACCATCTTCGTCATTATAAAATAAAATGTTTTTTTCATTTCCAATTAGTTTATCATTCATTATTGCACCTTCTTTAATAATTATTCATAAAGTAATCAACTAATAATATTATGTTATTATATAATTCTTCTGTTCTTAGCATTTCCTGTAATTCATATCTATCATATTTTTGATTAAAAAATATTCAATATTTACTGCCATAATTATTTCAACTCGACATTCAACAAAAAAGATGTCAACAAATTTATTTTTGCTGACATCCCTTAATTTCAATGAATTTTGTCCACATTTTATTCAATCGGTTGACAAACAACAAATTTGTTACCTTTTAAAAATTTAACTTTTCCATTATTTCATACTATTTACCACAGCAGTTTTTATATTTCTTACCACTTCCGCAAGGACATGGATCATTTCTACCAACCTTATTTTCTTTCTTAATAGGTTCCTTCTTAGCTTTTTGCTTTCCATCATCAGCTTTGCCTTCCATTGGCTTAGCTGTAAAGTTTTGTTTGATTTCCATTTTAAGTAAGAATGTTGCAATTGAAGCATCGATATTATCTTGCATTCTTTCAAACATCTCATAACCCTCTAAGGCATATGCTTGAAGTGGATTATTTTGTCCATATCCACGTAATCCAATACCTTCTCTTAAGTTATCCATATCAGAAATATGTTTTACCCAAGCTTCATCAATTACACGTAATGAAATGTGTTTTTCAAAGTCTCTAACGATATCCTCAGGAACGATAGCAATCTTTTCTTCGTAGTCTTCAATTACTCTCTCACTGATAATATTAGCTACTTCATCTTCTGTTAATCCACTTAATTCTTCAAGTTTAAGCTTATCAGTTTTAAGAAGATTATGATTAACGTTATCCATAATTGAATTTAAATCATCATCTGTTAGATATCCCTCTGGTTCAATATGTGAATCTATTAAGACATCGATATGGTCATGAATAATATCCAAAATGATGTTATGAATATCTTCAGAATCTAATATTTCATTTCTTCTTTCATAGATAATCTTTCTTTGCTCTGAAACAATATTATCATAATCCAGTAAGTTCTTACGCATATCATAGTTGTTTCCTTCAACCTTCTTTTGAGCTGATTCAACTGAACGAGTAAACATCTTACTTCTTACTTGTTCCATCTCATCTAAACCTAAAGATTGAACCATACCCTTAATCTTATCAGCTCCAAAGCGATGCATTAGTTCATCTTCAAAAGAGATAAAGAATTGTGAATATCCTGGATCTCCTTGACGACCAGCACGTCCACGCAACTGATTATCAATACGACGCGATTCATGTCTCTCAGTACCAATAACACATAGACCACCTAATTCGGCTACACCGTCCGCTAACTTGATGTCGGTTCCACGACCAGCCATGTTCGTAGCGATAGTAACTGCACCTTTTTCACCAGCCTTGGCAATAATTTCTGCCTCTCTAGCATGATTCTTAGCATTTAATACTTCATGTTTAATATGTTCTTTAGTTAACATCTTTGATAATTTTTCATTTGATTCAACACTTATCGTACCAACCAAAATCGGTTGACCTGTTTCATGAACTTCTTTAATGAATTCTACAATAGCCCTATACTTGCCATTAATTGTAGCATACATTAAATCGCTCATATCCTCTCTTATACAAGGCTTATTTGTAGGTATTTGAATAACATACATGTTATAAATATCTCTAAATTCTTCCTCTTCTGTCTTTGCTGTACCTGTCATACCTGATATTTTAGCGTACATACGGAATAAATTTTGGAAAGTTATTGTCGCCATCGTACGAGTCTCTTCGTTAATTGGAACTCCTTCTTTAGCTTCAATTGCTTGATGTAATCCATCAGAGAATTGTCTTCCTTCCATCAAACGACCTGTAAATTGGTCTACTATAACGACCTTTTGTTCACCATCGACAACATAGTCGACATCTAAACTCATTCCATAATTAGCTTTTAACGCCTGATTAATATGATGAACTAGTGCTGTATTATCTGAATCATATAAATTTTTTAATTTGAAATACTTTTCAATTTTCTTAGATCCCTCTTCGGTTAAGATAACACTCTTAGTCTTAGCATCAACAGAATAATCATCTTCTTCAGTCAAAGATTTAACTGCTCTATCAGCTTCAATATAGAGATTAGCTGAATTGACCTTACCACCGCTTATAATCAATGGTGTTCTTGCCTCATCGATTAAGATTGAGTCTACTTCATCTAGAATAACATAATTAAGTTTTCTTTGAACGCGATCCTCTGCTCTAACAACCATATTATCTCTTAAGTAGTCAAAACCGATTTCATTATTAGTAGAATAAGTTACATCACAATTATAAACTTCCCTTTTTTGTTCAGGATTCAATTCTCTTAAATTGATTCCTACACTTATTCCCAAGAATTCAAATATAGGTCCCATCCATTTGGCATTACGATCTGTTAAGTATTCATTTACTGTTACAACATGAACACCTTTACCAGTCAAGGCATTTAAATAAGCTGGCAATACAGTTGTCAATGTCTTACCTTCACCAGTTTTTAATTCTGCTAAGTTACCAAAATGTAATGCTAAACCACCAAGTATTTGTACATAATAAGGCTTTTCGCCTATCATACGGAAAGCCGCTTCTCTTGCTGTTGCAAATGCCTTAACTATAACTTCTGTATCATCAATAGTTTTGCCATTTTCTAGCATTCCCTTTAACTTATCAGTCATCCCTGCTAATTCTTCATCGCTCATCTTTGAATATTCATCATCTAAGGCAACGATTTTATCAGCAATACCTCTAAATCTTTTTAATTCTTTATATTCAGTATCTATTAAACTTTTTAAAAATCCCATAAATTAACCTCCAGTAGTAAATATTTTATCACAAATAAATAAAAACAAATAGATTTGCTTTTAAATCTTAGATATATATATTAAGTAAATCTTCTACTTATTACACTATACCTCAATAAAAGTATACCATAACAAATGAAAAAAGGCTAAGAAAATAGCCTTTTTCCTCAAAAAAATCGTACTTTTTAGTTAAAATTCAACTAATATTTTAAGAAATTTATAAAACTTAGTTTTATTTGGCATTAATAATACCATATTGTCCATCTTTTCTCTTATAAAGAACAGATGTGCATTCTTCATCAACATTCTTAAATACAAAGAAATCATGTCCAAGTAATTCCATTTGTAGAATAGCTTCTTCTTCACTCATTGGTTTAGATTCAATATTTTTTCTCTTTATTATTTTGGAATCTTCTTCTTTTTCTTCCTCTTCTTCAAATAGCATGAATCCCATAGACTCGACATTTCTATATCTATTTAATTTAGTCTTATTCTTTCTTATTTGTCTTTCTAAAACATCAATAACTTCATCAACTGCAGCATATAAGTCAGCATGCTTTTCTTCTGCTCTTAAAGTATATCTATCAGTTGGAATAGTTACTTCAATTGATTGCTCTCCATTCTTAACACGAACTAAAATGTGTGCTGAAATCTTTGTAGGCTCTTCAAAATATTTTTCAAGACGTTCTAACTTTTCCTTAACATAATTCTTGATTGCCTCTGTAATTTCAATCTTGTCACCACGAATATTAATATTCATAATATCACCTTCCTACTTCAATTATATCAAGGAAATGCGAAATATTAAAGAAATTTTATAATACTTCTAGTACAACTTTTTCTACTACTTCCACTGCTTGCAAACCTTTTACAGTTTCAATTAGTTTAAAATCAACTATATCACCTTCATTTAAGGTCTTATAGCCTTCTTTTAAAATAGCAGAGTAGTGAACAAAAATGTCTTCTAAGTTTTCTACTTCAATAAATCCATAGCCCTTTTCATTATTGAACCATTTAACTTTTCCAGTCATGCTTTACACCTTCTTCCTTTAATACATCTCGATTATATCCCAACCAAAATGAAAAAAAGGTCGAACGATGTCGACCACATTAATATTTTAAATAAAAATCTCTCAAATTATAACTTTTCGCTAAAAGTTCCACCTTTTCTCCTGTTTTTAAAGTAAAACTATTGCCAATAAAATCATATTCTTTAACCAAATCATCATCAACTATGCAATCAAAACTGCACATTTTATAATTATCGGGCAAAACTTCTAATAAGTTTTTCAATTTTCCTCTGTGTCTAATTCGATAATTTTTATTCTCTGTATGAGCAATCAATTTGCCCTTAGATATCTCTATATATTGAATTTTTTCTTTTACATCTTGTATTTTCATATTCTACTCCTAATAGTTTCTTTTGCTCTCACGAGCCAAATCTCTTTCTTTAATAGTTTCTCTCTTATCATATATCTTTTTACCCTTACATACTCCCAAAAGAACTTTAACTTTATCTTTTTTAAAGTACATTTTTAAAGGGACAAGAGAATAGCCTTGTAATTTGATATCTTCCGCTAATCTCTTTATTTCATTTTTGTGTAATAATAACTTGCGACTTCTTCGCTCTTCATGATTAAATCTATTACCCTCATCATACTTGGCAATATACATATTTGTGACAAATACTTCGCCATTTTTAATTCTTGCAAAAGTATCCTTTATACTTACACTGCCCTTTCTAATAGATTTAATCTCCGTTCCCGTAAGTTCTATGCCACATTCAATTTCTCTTTCAACAAAGTAATCAAAGTAGGCTTTGCGATTATTTATCTCTATCATCTTTACCCTCTGTAATCAATGTAAAATCAATATATGATAATTCGACATTAACAGAAATACATTTTACTCTTACGCGATCTCCAAAAGTATACTTTTTCTTGCTATTTTTAGCAATTATACATTGATGTTCTTCAACAAATGTATATATATCATTAGGCAATGTCTCTAAATTGACAAATCCCTCTACTAAATTATCTAATTGAACGAAGAATCCATTCTTCATAACACCGCTGATAATTGCTGAATACTCTTCATTGATATGGTTTTCCATATATTCGCTCATTTTTTTCTTAGTAACTGCTCTTTCTGCCTCAGTTGCCGCTACTTCTCTTTCACTACTATGTTCCGCAACGCCTGGTAAATGTTGTTCTAGATAATTAAATGTTTTATTATCCATATTATGTTCAAACAGACATGTCCTTAAAATACGATGTACTTGTAAGTCTGGATATCTTCTTATCGGACTTGTAAAATGTGTATAATACATACTAGCTAAGCCAAAATGTCCGATATTATTCGTATCATATTTGGCCTTTGGCATACATCTTACAGCCATTGATCTAAATATAGCATCCGTTTCATCACCTGTTGTTATTTGATCTAATAACTTTTGGAACATATGCGGATTCATCGTCTTATATTTTCCCTTTATCATCTTTCCTGCGGAAACACAGAAAGTTATATAAGCAGCAATCTTTTCCTCTTTAGGAACATCGTGAACACGATAAATACTAGGAATACCTAATTGACTTATCGTTCTCGCCACTGTTTCATTGGCGGCAACCATAAAGTCTTCAATTAATTTTTCACCCTCTAATTGTTCGCGCTTTTTAATATCAATAGCACGGCCACTCTCATCGCACACAATCTTTGGTTCATCTGTACCAAAATCACTTGCTCCACGGCGAACTCTCTCCGCTCTTATAATATGTGCAAGTTCTTGCATATTTCTCATCATTTCGGTAAAGTCCTCATAACCTTCATCAACTATTCCATCCATCAAATAGTGATTTACCGATGTATAAGTCATCTTCTTTTTGGAATTAATTATCGAAGGATAAATATCCGATTCGACAACCACTCCACTATTATCAATTTTCATTTCACACGTAATAGCACATCTATCGACATTGGGATTCAATGAACAAATACCATTGGACAATTTATGAGGTAACTGTGGAATAACAGCATCTGCCAAGTAAGAAGAAGTTCCTCTTACAAAGGCTTCTTTATCCAAAGGCGAGTTTTCCCTAACATAATATGATACATCAGCAATATGAACACCCAATACATATAAATCCCCATCTTTTTCAATACTAATAGCATCGTCAATATCTTTAGTTGTAATATCATCAATTGTAACGATTTTTCTATCCGTCAAATCTCTTCTGCCAACTCTATCCTTATCTAATACCTCATTAGGTAGTGCTTCCGCTTCCTTCATGGCTTCTTCTGGAAATTCTGGATAAATTTCATACTGAGCAGCAATCGTCAAAATATCTTCATTGGCATCATCCTTATGACAAATATGTTTAACAACCTCAGCACTATACTTATTCTTACCCAAGTCCTCTATCGTCTTAACGACAACAATTTCTCCTTCTACACACGAAGCTAATGATTCCTTTGTTATCTCAAGTTCTATTTGGATTTTCTCCTTAGGATCAAAATAGATATTTTTTCCATCGGATTTAATAATACCTACAATATTGCTTAGGTCTCTTTTTAAAACCTTTAAAACTTTTCCTTCAATTTTTTTCCCATCAGACGCAATTATTTCCACTAAGACTTCATCTTTATCTAACGCATAACCGATATTTTCTCGAGCAATGTGAATATCTTCTCCATCATTCACAATCAAGAATCCAAAGCCCTTTTTGTTAACTGACAATTTTCCCATTTTAAAATTAGCACATTTACTATATAACATGTACTTATCTTTTTTAGTTTTATAAACAACAAAGTCTTTAACTAAAGCATCTAATTCTTCATCTAGACTTCTTAATTCCTCTACTGTTTTTAACTCAAGTTCATCACTTATAGAGAGTAAATCTAAGGCAATTCCTGAGCGTTCTAAAACAGCTACGATATCTTCTTTCATCTTATCACCTAAATTCATTATAACACCTAGTACCTCTCAAAAATAAAAAAAGTACATAAAATGTACTAATTATTGTAAATATAATATTAAGGAAATAACAAAGAATGCAATTCCCAATATAAGAGTAACACGACTTATTAAAAGTTCGGCCCCTCTTTCTTTTTGGTTTTGAAACAATTCCGAATTTCCTCCAGAAATAATTTGTCCACCCGCTTGAGCTTTATTGCTTTGTAATAAAACAAGAGCAATTAATAATATTGATATAACAATAAGTGCTGTTTCCATTTATTCACCTGATTTCCATAATAATTTAACATATTTAATTAAAAACTTCAAGAAATTGTTCACAAACAACTTCAAATATATTATTAGTATAAATCATTTGTAAACTATTATCAATAAAAATTTATTATCATTACCATTGAATTATTAGTATGTTATAATCTATGAGAGGAGATATGTCATGAAAATAGTTGAATTAACCAATATCCAATTTGATGAATATGCTAAATACCATCCACTGAACAATTATTGTCAAACATCTAAATATGCCCTATTAATGAGTGAATATGGCTACTCTTATGATTATATTGGCTTTGTCGATGACAGCAATAATATTCAAGCTGCTTCTCTTATCTTAACTAAAAAGATTCAAGGAAGAACAAGGTATGGCTATGCTCCAAAGGGATTTTTAGTAAACTACTATGATCAAGCATTATTAAAAGATTTCTTAACAGAACTGAGAAAATACTACAAAAAGAAAAATTTTATCTTTATTAAATTCAATCCGGAAATCATCATTGGAGAAACCAGTTTAAAGCAAAACTTCGTCGTTTCATACAATGGTAATGTCCGCATTATTGATGACTTAAAAGCCCTAAACGTCAAACGTCGTCTTGAATTACAAGAATTCGATTTAATGATGCCAAAATTCAATGCCTATCTCAATTTAAAAACATTTGATTTAAACAACTTATGCCGCAATTATCGCAAGAAAATCAAACAAGGTATTAATAAGGGCCTATCTCTGACACTTGGAGGACCAAAAGAAGTCGAAATTCTCTATAGTTTCATAAAAAATAAGACCAAAAATAGTTTGTCTTACTACCGTAACTTCTATAATGTTTTCAATCGCGATAATTCTATTGATTTAGTATTCATAAAAATTGATTTTGAAAAGTACCTAAGTCATGTAAGAGAAGTATATGACCGCGAACAAGCTATAAATGATCACTTCAATGAACTAATTCAAATGGATCCCAATAAAAAGAATTTAAATGCCAAAATGGACTCTGATAAAAAACTTCAAGGCTATAAGGAAAATATTATTAAAGCTACTAACGGTCTTAAGAGACACGCAACAGACATCGTAGCTGGAGCATTAGTTATCAAACATTATAATCGTGTTTCCATTCTTGTAAGCGGTTATAAAGAGGAATATAAATATTTAAATCCAAATCATTTCTTGCACTATGCCATATTTGAACGCTATAAACCATACTTTAATTACTGTGATATGAATGGTGTAAGTGGCAATTTTGAACCATCAAGTCCATATCACGGACTAAATCAATTTAAAGTTAAATTTAATCCTGCCATATATGAATTTGTTGGTGAATTTGACCTTATATGCAGCGAAAGAATATTTAAAAAGCTTATCAAGACGAGCTTTATTGAAGACGAATTTAACAAACAATAAGAGTTATATTAATAACTCTTTTTTTATATAATTAAATATGAATAATCAAAGCCTTAAAGACAATCCAAGAGTATTAACATTATCTGCCATCATCTTAGGATATTCTCTTATTGGCGATTACTCGGCAAATGAACAAAATTCCATAGGAAACTGGTTTATGCTCATAGGTCAAATTCTCGAAACTAATTCCGCCTTTGAACAAATGAAACAAACCAATCAAAATAATAACAACTTCTCTAATAATGCCATATTTGATCATCGACTATCCGCAAATGAAGCTGAAATTCAAAAAATAAAAGAGGTTTTAGAAAACCTCATAGATAAAATTAATAATTTATAATATCATAGCTTCTTTTGCAATTTTAAAACCTCAATATATTCCTGATACTCTGGTATTTCACTCTCTAAAAGCGCTATATCTTCATCTATGGCCTCCATTACGATTGCCTCCTCTAAATCAGCACTATCAAAAACGCGAATAAAACATGGATGATCAAGAGACTTAATTATGACGTATTTTCCCTCTTTAAAAATAGGCACAATATTAATAGCTTCTAAATCTTCGCCTATTTTAATATTTTTTGGTACTATCTCTACTTCTGGGGCATTATAATATTCAAAGTTCTTATGCTCATAACCATTAGCAATCCACGCCAACCTATCACAAAGAAGTTTAATAGTATTTTTAGAAGAAGTTTTAAATATATGTAAGCATGCCAATATTACACAAAATTGTGATACGCTATTTATAATCAAAAGAGGATTGGCAAAAATTGAAATTGCTATTAAAATGACAAAATATATTATAAATATTGCCATATATTTTGGACCAGTAAATTTCATTCGTTTCTGTGCCTTCTTACATTCTTTTGCAATATCAATTATGGAAGAATATCCAAACTGTTGATATTTATTATCTATCTTTTTCATCTTTACTCGCCACCTATCTAAGTGCGCAAAATCAATCTCTTAGTCTTTCTTTCTATTTTTCTTTTGGTCTTGGCATCCAAATTTTGATATTCTTTTGAAGCTTCCAACTCATCCAACATTTTTACAACTTGCTCACCATTTTCCTCATACTGTGCTAATATAACTGGTGCTGTAAATAATCTTTTTATAATTACATATTTTCCCTCTTTAAATATTGGAACTTTGTTTACTGCCTCTAAATCTTCGCCTACCTTGATATTTTTAGGAATAATAGTAACATCATTAAAGTTTAATTGTTGAAAGTTATGATCATCAAGTTCATTACATATCTTACTAGATAATTCGTTAAAAAAAGTCTGTGTCTTTTCTTTCATAGATTCTTTCGAATTGGCAGCAATACTGAGAATCCCCCCAAAAAATGATGTCAAAGGGAAAAATTTACCAACAGGAACAAAATTAAAGGCCAATAATATTGCTAAGATTATTTCTCCCACAATAGATCCGTAAAGAACACTATTTGTAAGAAAACGTTTACTTTTTCGCGATTTTATCACCTTTACAATATTTTCATCACATTCAAAATCTCTCATAAATACCCCCTGTAACTCTAATTTATTTTTCTTCAATATTCCTTTTAAGAACCTTCATATTATTGCGAACAAATTCACTTTCGACCGCTAAATCATTGAGAACACCTAGCATTTCTTCATTTTCTAAAACATCAACATTATTTTTTCCATCAACTTCAAGTTGTCTTAAAACAAAAGAAGAAGGTCGCGATTTTATAACTAGATAGTAGCCATTTTCAAAAACAGGCTTCATATTAGGATCCTCAATAACATCAAACACTTGAATTTTTGAAGAAATTACTTCAATATCATTTAAAGAATCTATGTTACAACTCTTTTCTGTTACCTTCTCAATATCATGTGCCAATTGGCGGATATATGGCTCATTTCGTTGATCAACATTTTTTCCTCCAATTCCAAGAATAGCAATACCTGAGCTGATAATAGACGCTATATCCGTAACAATTTGTTTTAAATATCCAACTCTTCGCATTGCAATTAAGACAATAACTATAAAAAGCCATCCAAAAGCTGAAGTTCTTTCAATTTGTCCACGATTTTTCAATCTTCGCATTTGCGCTGCCGTATTCTCACTGTCATATAACCTCTTCATTTAATCCACCTCGCTCTATATACTATCACAAAACAAAAAAAACATCTACAAAGAGATGTTATTTTCTATTTAAACGATATCTTTCATTAGGATCTAATATAGCTTTTCTAATTCTAATATCATCAGGAGTAATTTCTACATACTCATCATCTTCAATAAATTCTAGTGCTTCTTCAAGAGTAAATGTTCTTGGCTTAATTAGAGCAATTGCATCATCTGATCCACTAGCACGAGTATTAGTAAGTTGTTTATTCTTACATGGATTGACATTTAAGTCATTATCGCGATTATGAATACCAACAACCATACCTACATAGACATCAGTAGCAGGTCCAACAATTAATTGACCACGATCCTGTAAGTTAAATAGTGAGAATCCTAAAGTTTTACCAGCCTCCATAGAGACAAGTACACCATTCTTACGAGTTGTCAATTCTCCAGCATATGGCTTATACTCATCAAATGATCTAACCATAATACCTTCACCCTTAGTATTTGTTATGAATGCTGAACGATATCCAATTAAGCCACGAGTAGGAGCAGAGAATGTCAAATGTGTATAGTTATCATCACCTGTTGTCATACTCATTAAAAGCCCCTTGCGCTCTTGCAAATCGCTTATAATAGTTGAAGCAAAATCAGAAGGAGTATTAATAATTACTGTTTCAAATGGTTCACATTTCTTTCCATCTATTTCTTGGAATAAAACTTGTGGTTTTGATACAGATAATTCATAACCTTCACGACGCATATTCTCAAGTAATATAGATAAATGCAACTCACCACGGCCGGATACCTTAAATCCATCACTTCCTGGTAATTCTTCCACTTCAAGACCAACATTAGTTTCAAGTTCTTTATCTAATCTATCCTTAATATGACGACTAGTTAAGAACTTACCACTTTGTCCAGCAAAAGGTGAATTATTAACTAAGAAATTCATCGAAAGCGTTGGTCTTTCAATTTCTATTGGAGGAAGCGGATTTGGCTTACCATGCTCACAAATTGTATCACCAATAGAAATATGGTTACATCCAGCAATAGTTACAATATCTCCATAATAAGCTTCGCTCTTCTCGACCTTATTTAATCCCTCATTGACGAATAATTTAGTAATTTTAAAGCTCGTCTCTTCGCCATCATTTTTAACTAGAGTAACTAATTCATTTGCCTTAATTTTACCGGATTTAACACGTCCTATTCCTAGACGCCCTATATATCCATCATATGCTAAAGAAGATACTTGCAATTGTAAATCATCATCTTCACTTCCGGCATATGGTTCAACTTGTTTTAAAATGGTCTCAAGTAAAGGTGAAATATTATTCTCCCCTAAATCATCAGGATCTAGAGTAGCAATACCTTGTTTTGCAATACCATAAACAATTGGGAAGTCTAATTGTTCATCGGTAGCATTAAGTTCAACGAATAAATCAAAAGTCATATCGACAACTTCTTGAATACGCGCATCCTTCTTATCAATCTTATTGATAAATAGAATTGGTCTTAGGTTTTGCTCTAATGCTTTCTTTAAAACAAATCTCGTTTGAGGCATTACACCTTCAGCTGAATCCACTAGCAAAATAACTGTATCGACAGTTTTAATAACTCTTTCTACTTCACTAGAAAAATCCGCATGGCCTGGAGTATCAACAATATTTATCTTATAATCCTTGTACCTTATTGCACAATTCTTTGAATAAATTGTTATACCTCTTTCTCTTTCAATATCATTCGAATCCATCACTTGTTCAACAATTTGATCATGTTCTGAAAAAACACCATTTTGTTGCAATAATGCATCTACTAATGTTGATTTACCTGCATCAACGTGTGCCACAACGGCAATATTAATAATTTTATCCATAAAAATCACTTCCCTTTTTGTCAACTACTAAATAATACAACCATTTAGACTATTTTGCAAGAAAAAAATAAAACTCTTCTTATATTTAATGATTTAATGTATAATTATGATAGGTGATTTTATGCGTAGTAAATTATTAAATTTCTTAAAAAACAATAGATTATATTTTGCCACTTTCTTTATTGGCGTATTGATAGTCGGCTTTATTTATCAATTAAATAATGTAACTCCTCTGGGAGATAATTCTCTTCTATGTGTGGATTTTTATCATCAATACGGACCAATGCTTGGTGAACTATATGATAGGTTACATAGTTTCTCCGGTTTTACCTACTCCTTCAGCATGGGGTTAGGTCTTCCTTTCTTTAGAAACTTTTTAAATTATCTATCTAGTCCCTTTAATATAATTATGTTATTATTCACGAGAAATAATCTTGTTACTTCTTATTCTTTTATAATCGGACTTAAGGCCGTTGTTGCCAGCGTAACTATGGTTTATTACTTAAGTAAGAAATTTGACACTAAAAAATTATATTTAATTCCCCTTGGAATAATCTATGCTTTCCAAGCCTACTTTTCTGCATATTACTGGAATATCATGTGGTTAGATGGCTTAGTATTCCTCCCTCTTATAACACTCGGAATAGAGAGCATTGTCAAAGAAAACAAATGGAAACTCTACACCTTCAGTTTAGCTCTTATGCTAATAGCAAATTACTTCATCGGTTATATGATATGCATCTTCTCTGTTGTCTATTTCCTTATATATAATATTTATAAATTTAAAATTAAAAAAGGAGAAACTTTAAAGAATATAAAGATATTCTTTAAAAGATGCTTCACATTTGGAATATGTTCTTTAATTGCGGGCCTTTTAACCGCGGCCTTCCTTTTGCCAATGGCTCAATCTATGGCATCAATTTCAGCAACAGGAGGAGAAATACCGACAAGCCAGTATTATGCCTTTGAATTTGTCGATTATCTCTTTGGACATTTCACGGGTGTTGACACAACTGTCTTTGCATCAGACACAATAACCAATCCGAATATATCATGTGGCATTCTCTCGGTTGCTTTACTTCTCCTTTATCTAATAAATATAGATATTCCAATAAAAAACAAAATATGTTATCTTCTCATATTGGGATTCTTTATATTGGCATTCTTCTTGCCACAACTAGATTATATCTTACATGCCTTTCACGTTCCAAACGACTTGCCATATCGCTATTCGTTCCTCTACAGTTTTGTTCTTGTAACTATATGTGCCTACAGTCTTATTAACATTAAAAAGATTAATTTTCCCATGGTAGCACTATCCTATGTCTTCTTAATCGTGCTGTTGCTACTCGTTAAAGAAGAAGGATGGCAAGGAATAACCACTAATATGATATATATCAACATGATTCTTCTTAGTCTATACTTTGTCTTCTATGCTTGTTACTATTTTACCAATAGACTACCTAGTCTATTCTATATTGGCATTATAGCTGTTGCATCTGTGGATGTTATCATTGCCATTAATTATAACTGGGATATAACACAAGTTTTAAGTGTCTTTTATGAAGATTACAATTCAACAGAAGAATTACTAGATTATGTAAAAAATTATGATGATGAATTATTCTATCGCATTGAAAATACGGAAATGATGACCCTTAATGACTCTTCTTGGTATAACTACAATGGTATGACAACTTTCTCATCTATGGCCTACGAAAATATGGCTATATTACAACATAACTTGGGAATCCCAGGAAACGAAATAAACAGTTACTATTATGTTCATTCGACCCCAATATATGATTTGATGTTCGATATAAAATACTTCATTGGTTCCCTAAATGACTATTTCCGCTATAAAGAGATAAAGACAATAGAGGAAACTGCTAATGAGTTTGTCTATAATGTTGGTCTCATATATGGTGTTAAAGAAGATATTAAAGATTGGACCGCTGGAGTTGGTAACCCTTTTGCTGCACAAAATGATTATATGTATTACGCTACCGGTATCGATAACGTTTTAGAACCAACAACTCTAATAAACACCGAAGAAGTATATAATGACAGTACAAGTGTTATTCTAAAATATCAATATGAAAATCCTTTTGATAACATGTATTTTTACAGTGATGATTATAACATTGACTTTATCATCATTGGTGATACTCTTTATTATAAAAATGATAATTATGAAACTATTTTAGAAAACAATCCCGATATATACTATGCCTATCTCGATGACTACAGTGAATCAAATGTCATAAATATATCATCAAGTGATGAAATCATAGATATATATGTCGGATTTAATAATTACTATGAAACATCATTCAATGTATATAATATTAATCATGATAACTTTATAGAAGCATATAATTATTTAAATAGTTATAAATTCGATATGATGTCTTATAAAGAAGACGAAATAATCGGCAATATAAATTTAGATGAAAATATGTACGTCTATACATCCATTCCTTATGATCAAGGATGGCATGTCTATATCGATGGAAAAGAAGTAGAAACAGAATCCTTAGAAGATACCCTATTAATATTCAAATGTAATGCTGGAACCCATAATATTCGCCTTAAATATCGTGCTCCATTAAGCACAATTGGCAAAATAATAAGCCTTCTTACCATCATTGGCCTAATAATTGAAATACGCTTCGGCAAACGCATTAGAAATCGATTAAAAAACATGTTTAAAAAGAGGACTAATTAATTAGTCCTCTTTATTTACAAATAATTTAGAAATATTCTTCTTCGGAAGCAATATTTTAACATCTCTCTCATTTTTAATATCATATACTAGAGTTCTTATCTCTAACTTCTCGCCATCAACACACCAAGCATTCTTCGGATGGGTCTTAAACGTTATTTTTAAGTGTGAAGTGCGATAAAACTCGAATCCATCGACATGTTCTGCATCACTGGTAACAAGCTTCCCTAACGCCTTAATAATATCTAATCTGCGCGTATAAGTACACATTAAAACTTCAAACGTATCATCATCTAGTTTTACATCTTTATAAAAGTTATTGACTCCTGCAATGCGATTTGCCGAACTTATCAACATAAACGAATATAAACCAGATACCTTTTCTCCATTTATTTCATAAGTTACATCATAATTTTTTGTTACACTAAAGAAATCCTTTAATCCACACATCAAATACGCCATATGCCCATATTTTTTCTTAAGCTTTCTTGGAGTATCATAGGGAATAGTCATAAACTTGCCAAATCCCGAAACATAGACAAAAGGGCGATTATTAATAAGACAAATATCAATGCCCTTTACTTCTCCAGACAAACATAAAGCCAAATTTTTCTCGATATCTTTGCCATAACCGAACATTACTCCAATATCATTTGTCGTTCCAACGGGTATATGCGCTAAGACCAATCTCTGTTTTCTTTGTAAATTGCCAAAGACTATTTCGTTAAATGTCCCATCTCCACCCATAGAAATAACTAAATTGACAAAACCTATATGGCTGACAATTTCCTTTGCATGACCCTTATATTCTGTACCTATAAAAGTAACATTATAACCATATTTTTCAATAATCTCTTTATACTTCGGAATCTTACTCTTCTTCAAAGTATGACCACTATTTGGATTATAAATAACAATACAGGTCTTCATACACTTCTTCCCTTTCAAGATAAATTATAAAAGCAGATATCCAATTTGTCAATTTTATTAATTATATGCAAGAAAAAAAGGAATAAACCTTGTTATCCCTCTATATAGATAAAACTAATCGAGAACCGTGCTCAACTATTCCGTCACCACTAGCATTTTGAAAAGCGAAAGGGCCAGAAAGAACACCATAATAATTGTTGCCACCGCGTACGAACCAAGGTCCATACTTAGCTGCACTATCAGTAGCTATAAATTGTGCCTTGTTTCTATTCCATGCGTTATGTGCCTTATTATTACCATCTCCATCTTTATACCAATAAAATGGTCCAACTTCTCCAGTTGCATCTCCCAAAATCCTATTATTAAACGTATAAAAGGAACTATTAGATGCATATACATCAAAGTAGTCTTTATATTGATTATAGTCGTCATCCGTTAATCTACTTCTATCATAATTTCCCGATATAAATCCTGCAACATATTCATATGAACCACCTGCAAAATCATAAATTCCAGTTATATTTCCGGTCGTGCTTGCCAAATAACCTATCTCTGTATTATATGGAACGGTATATTGATTATTCTTTCCGGACTTACAACAATCTGAATTGGTTGGTGAAAAACATGTCGCTTTTTCTTCCTCTGAATAGCCGGTTAACAAATCGCTATGATTATTTCTTCTTACATTGACACCATTTCCAAAACGTGAGAAGGTCAAATACGCTACTGCTCCCCATTCAGTATTTTTCATCATATGCGAGTTTTTAGCTCTATCATAATTGTAACTAGCATAAAATATATTCTTAACGTTGTTATTTGTCCAAGCATAAACTCCAGGTTTAATAATTATATTAGAACTATCAGCTGATGAAACGTAGGCATTAGCTTTAGTCGTTGCACCTCTATATCCTACTTCATATTTTCCTACCCACATACCGTTTACATCAAATGTCGTAAAGGCCGGATGGGTAAGCCACTCACCATTTTTTGTTCCTGTTGAAACTTCTGTATTTTTGTCTTCAAATATTATATCAATAGACTGAGAATTCAAATTTTCTAATTCTGATTCAATATATCCCTCAGTTTGATCAACATTCCACAATTTATACTTATATCTTGGTATCCATACAAAATATGCATCTATATCTTCCTCAGCAATAACATTACCTACATTATAAACCTTAGAAATATCATCTTTTAATATGACGGCATTAGCCCACTCTTTTTCACCATATTTATACCATCTTGCATTGACATTGGCATAGGTAACTTTTCCAGTATTATCAATTGTTACAGGAATTAAACCTTTTTTTAATACAGGATCTGCTCCATTCAATAGAGTTTCTCTATACTTGCTATCAACTAAATCAGGAGCTTCTTCCCCAACTTCTGTTCTTTCTAAGGCCGTTAATACTAGGCGACATGAAACAGCTATTTCTACAGTATCACTAGTATCACTGGCATCACTAGTATAATCCTTTGTTAAAGCAACGCTTACGCTACCATAAACATTTTCTCCTGCATTGATTCTATCTTCCTTTAAATTAACCGTTAAACTCGCTATATTCGCATCTACATCATCGCATTTAATTTGCATCTTTGCATCATATAATTTACTATTATTAGTGATTGCAAATTCTAAAACCGATTTTTCATCTTTCAATTTTAATGCTCCCGTTTTATATTTCAAACGCATACCATCAGTAGAAACAACAGTTGGTGCAACATCTTCTCCATCTAAATTAGCTCGTGTAAAAGATACCCTAAAGTCCTCTTCGTTTGCTCCAACCTTTGCTAAACCTTCAAATTTAAACGTTACAGATACTGCTGCATATCCAACTACCATAAAAAGTAATACCCCAGCTAATATCAAAAAACTCCTGAATTTATATCGCATAGTACCGACACTCCTTGTTATATTAACATTATATATTTTTTTTCCATTATTATCAAGTTATATCACCTATAAATTACAATTTTTTATCTATTTAGTACAACATAAAAAAATTACTATTTATTGCGATTAATATCTTTTAACAAACAAGTTGATATTACTGTTATAAATTATATTTTTATTGATAATAAATAAATTATTCTTTTTTATCTTACTTTATCTCATAAATTTATAACATATAATAAAAAATACATAGAAATTTAAAATAAATAATTGTATAATTTATATAAGGAGAACACACATCATGGATAGAACACAATTAACTTACTCACAACTGATAAAACAAACTTTAATAAATAACAAAGAAAAATTATATAGTATGAATAAAAACAAAGTTGCCATGACTTTAGTAAGCATTCTCAAAGAAGATATTGAAAATTTTGACTATAGTACATCAGAGAACAAAAATTATCTATTTGATATCTTCGATATTTTATATGATTTAATTAAAGATTCTCGATCTTTACAAATTCAATTTTATGATGACTTTACTTTTATTCATAATGAAATAAGAAAACTCTTACATGCCAAACCTAAAGAGGATAATGCTACCATAGATAAAAATTATAATTTATTACGTCAACTGATAAATAAAATGGAAAATGCCATTCTCGGATTTGATTATGGAAATCCTGTTGAATATGATCCTAACAAAGAGGAATTCATATCTTATATTATCTTTAAACTTAAATATATCAATATATTTAACCAAGCGTATGAGAAATTTCCACACATTGTCAATAGTCTAGATAAAGACGGCATACCTCTAGTAGAAAAAGTACTAGACGCCTATCTTAAAGCCCTTGAAGCCTATCTTTCCAAAGAAAATCTCGGCCCAATTGATGATTTGATTTATTACGATAAAGTCCTAAAGATATTCTTTAACAGCAAAAAGATGAAAATAGACAAATTTAGCAAGACCTTAATGCTCGACAAAGTAAAAGAATTTTGTCAAAATCATACCTATACTTCCATTATCCATAAGGAAAAGTTATCCTTTTTTATTAATGATATATTAAATACTATCAATGATGAAGAAGAAGATATTAATCTCGGATATTTAAGTTATAAATATGAAGTCCATAACGAATTTAAGGAATCCCATATTTTGGAATCAAAAAGAATACATCGACAATACGAAAATGTCGGAAGAGCAACCACTAAAAGAAAAATCTATACCTTTGATGGTGAAGGAGCCAAAGAATTAGACGACGGCTTATCCTTGACACTAAAAGACGGCATTTATCACTTTGGTGTTCATATCGCCGATCCCGGTTCTTATATTCCTAAATCTTCCATTCTTTATGATGAAGCATCTAGAAGAACAACTTCCCTCTATATGGACGACTATTGCATTCCCATGTATCCCTTTAACTTAGCTGGAGATACCATGAGTTTAAACACTGGCAAAAACACTTATTGCATGAGTTTTTATTTTGATATAGACGCATACACTGGCGAATTAATCAAATTTAATATTAAAAACGAAATATGTAAGATTACGGAAAACTGTTCTTATAAACATTTTGATGACTGTCTAGACCACGGAACTGATGACGAAGAATTTTTCAATATGCTTGTTAACTTAACTAATCTAACAGATATACTAAAGCGTGTATATAATGAAGAAGCTCTATATAAACAATTCCATCCTAGAACAGAAGTTACAGCTGCTACCTCTGCCGTTGAAGCAGCAATGATATACACAAATCACCAGATTGCTAAATTATTTAGTGAAAGAGAACTTCCGTTCATCTATAGATGTCATACCATCAATGAAAGCGATATCGAAAAACTCACTCGTTTGCAAAATAGATTGCGTGAAAAAGAGTGTACATTAGATATCGTTCACAACATCGAATTCTTAAAAAATCTATACCCCAGAGCTCGGTATAGCCGCAACAACACCGGACATTATGGATTGGGAATTGATTACTATTCTCATGTAACAAGCCCCCTAAGACGCCTTGCTGATAATGTAGCAATGATGTGTATCAAGCAATTTATCCTAAACCCATATAACAAAGAAGATATAAAAAGAATGAATGAATATATTGATGAAACAGCCGAGACAATTAATAATAAGAGAGCCAGTGTGGAAGATTATGAAATTCAATACTTGCGATTACTAAATAATAACAAAGAAAAAGAGGCTGACTAATCAGCCTTTTTTAATAAATCAATAAGTTTCTTAGCCGCAAATGAGGGAATAGTATCCTTCTTTGTCAGAAGGCCAATATATCTTGGAGGTATCGGAGGATTTATATTTATCTTAACTAAATTCCCATTCTTTAATTCATCAGTTACAAATTTCTCAACTACATACCCAATTCCGTAGCCAATTTTAGCCATATCCTCAACTAGACCATAACTTGCTAAAACCATCTCAGGATTTAGATAAACATTGCTCTTAGCCATTACACTATCTAAATAATCGCGAGTATTATTTCCTCTTGGTTGTAAAATCAAAGAATAATTATTTAAATCTTCAACATTTATATTATAAGATTCAATATTATAATCTCGACTAACGACAAAAATATCTTGAATATCGACCAATTTTTCAACAACAATATCACTTTGTGGTTTCATTGGCATATTGGCAATAACCATATCAATTAGACCATTGCGCAATTTAGGTACTAATTCTGATGCCATATTAGTAAGTATTTCAATTTTAATATTTGGATATTTTTTGTGAAATACTTCAAGATATGGCAATAGATAAAATTTAACTAAAGTACGCGATATCCCAATTTTAATGGTTCCAACATCTAAATTAACCATATCACTAAATTTATGTTCAGCATTTCGAATATATTCAATTGCTGTCCTAATATAATTATGAAGTTCCCTACCTTCTTCAGTTAATATAACTCCCCTCTTAGTCCGAATAAATAAAGGACCTCCCAATTGTTCTTCAAGGGACTTAATTGACTTAGATACGGCGGGCTGAGAAATATGTAATCGCTCACTCGCAGCCGTAATATTTCCAGCATTAGCAACTTCGTTAAAAACTCTATATAGTTCAAAATCAATATCCATAAGATAACCTCCGGTTATAAATAATATTACTTATATATATTTTAATTATATAACAATCCATGAAATAATTAAAGCAGGAAGTGATAAAATGAAATGTAAAACAATTAATACACCTTTAGATAATGCCGATTTAACATCAAAGAAAGCCCGCTTGATAAGTATTGTAGACGATAAAATTCTCGTTTGCAACTACTCTGGATTTTATATGCTACCAGGAGGAAAAGTCGATAATGGTGAGACATTTGATGAAGCCGTTCGAAGAGAGGTAAGAGAGGAAACCAAAGCTATTTTAATGCCTGATGATATCCAACCATATATAACTATAAATAATTACCAAGAAAACTATCTTTCAAGAAATTATCCTATGCCAATCACTAAAGCCACCACAACCGTCTACTTTATATGCAACAAGGAAATAAACGCCCAAGAAGGGTATCTATCTCCTCTAGAAAAAGCAGGTAATATGCGCACATCATACATGGACATAAAGACTTTAAAATCTATTCTTAAAGCAGAGGTGCGACCAAAAGAGCGAGTTTTTGCCCAAGAATTACTTGGAGTTATTGAAGAATATGAATTAGATCACAAACTTATTGATCTCCACACTCACACCAACTACTCTGATGGCGAATACACACCCGATGAAGTCATTAAGAAAGCTATTGAGCAAAACATTGGCACAATCGCCATAACTGATCATGACAACATTGAAGGTTTAAAAAGTATTGATTACAATAAATATCCAGAAATTAAAATATTACCTGGCGTAGAACTAACTGCTCAGGTAAAAAAAGGCAGAATGCATATTCTCGGATACCTAATTGACTATTATAATAAAGAATTAAATGCCTTCTTAAAAACTGTAAGAGAAAACAATATTAATAATCTAAAAAACATTGTAGAATATTTAAAACACTTAGACATAACATTCAGACCAGATGAACTTGCTGAAATATTCAACAGACCAGGAAACATCGGAAGACCTGATCTAGCTAAATTACTCATAAAATATGGCTATGTACAAACTGTTCAAGAGGCTTTTGATGAATACTTGATAGAAGCTTTTAATGAATCACGCTGTAATAATAAGGGATACCCCTTCCCCGACATACTTAATATGATTGCTAAATCACATGGCATATCCATACTTGCACACCCCACATCTTTAGAACTTAATCACGAGGAATTTGAAGAATTGTTGAAAGACATGATCAAATGTGGACTTATGGGATTAGAAACATATCACCCAAACATTACTCCCGAAGAAAGAGAATTTTTCATGGATATGGTCAATAAATATAAGCTGCTATATTCCGTTGGATCCGATTTTCATGGTGAACATGTCAAAGAAGATATTAATCTCGGTGTTGGAAGAGGTGATATCAACAAAAGAGATGCTTCAATCTTGCAGTATATAAATAAAAACTATAAGAATTGACTTATTCCCCGAAAAAAGCTATAATACAAAGCCAATGAAACGGGGAAAATATATGAAAATCAATTACAATAAAATTGTCAAAAAAGCGGTAATTCCATTAGATCATTACAATCTTCGAGAATTATTGATAGCCTTTGTATATGATGGTAAATTGCCTATTACTAAAGAACACATTCATGGAGGAGACCAAACCAATTATAAAAGATGGTGTAATTTTGGTGACAAAGTAGAAAATAGTCAAAGAAAATTGGGAAAAAATTTTGCTATCGCTTTAGATCCGGAGATATCCGAAGGATGCGCTTATGGAGATATCGAAATTTTAAAAGGCTTAGGTTATGAACCAATAACACTAACGGAGGCCTTAGAAGAACTTCCAAACATGTCTACCATATTAGGTGTTACACCAAATCAAACACTAGAAGAACAAGGGCTCTTACCAATTAATCATTTTTCACCTCATCGCATAACCCTTGATGGTATAATACGCGCCAAAAATGATGGTTGTCTAGATATTAAAGAAGTTTTAGACCTAATGACAACTGCGGGATATATCTCTGAAGAACACAACAAACTATACGACCTATTCGGATTATCTGACAATGATTATTTTAGCCTAAATGGTTACACATATGAGGGATTCTCAAGCAGTAATAACCTAAGCGAATTAATGGAGGTCTGCAAAAATAATACAGGATTAATATACCATTTAATTAATGAACCTAAGCGAATTCAAATAATTCATAATTTAGATGGAAAACCTGTAAAAAGAATTGCACAAATGCACTAATTTCTAGTGCTTTTTTTACTTATCATAATATTTAAATTTAATCATAAAATTTAGTATAAATTCATTTACACTAATTGACAAAGATATTATATTAGTGTAGAATTATAAATGCGTATGACAAATGGGGCTTTAGCCAAGTGGTAAGGCAAGGGACTGCAACTCCCTGAGCACCGGTTCAAATCCGGTAGGCCCCTCCATTAGATGATATGTACATACTAGATGTACTTTAAAAGACCGTTGCAGAAGCAATGGTTTTTATATATTTAGGTGATTTTATGATAAAAAAAAGAACGCGTTATTGCACAACATTTATCCCCTTAGATCGTCCTAACTGGGATTTCAACCTATCCATATGGGATAAAGATAATTATCTAGAGATGATTCCTGAATATGATAAACATCATGGTTTTCATCTTATCAGCAACTCAAAAGAAATTTATATCCGAATTGAATATACCAATATAGTCTGGGATTATAAAGTTTTTTATGCATCATGCAAAAAATCTTACAAACCTCTAGAAAAAAGTGACGAACGATGGAACGACATCGAAAAGACAATTCTTAACGACCTAAAGAGAATGGGTCTAGCTGAATTATTTGATACAGTCATAAATCATTTAAAAGATAAAGAATATTTTGAATATAACGAAAAATCCAATATGCAATTTAAAAAATATTGTATAACTGAAGAAGACGAAATATCAAAAGAAATTGAGTTAATAGAGATTGTTGATGAAGACGGAAATCCAACAGGAAAAATTCTTCCTAGAGAAGAAATTCATAACCAAAACTACCTTCATAATGAAGTTGCCTGTTTCGTAATCAATGATAATAATGAAGTCCTATTAGAAAAAAGAAGTCCTAATAAGAGATATAGTCCCAATAAATATGGGTTATGTGCTGGGCATGTCATGGCATTCGAGCCCCTAAAATCCGCACTTGTTAGAGAAATCAAAGAGGAAATAGGTATTACAGTTTCTGAAAATGACTTAATTCCTTTTGGTGAAAGAGAATATATTCGCGAAGAAACTAATTCCCATATAACATACTTTTTTTATATAAAGTTAAACTTAGATATCTCTGAATTTACCATTCAAAAAGAAGAATTAACAGAAGTAAAATGGTTCAAAATAGAAGATATTATAAATTTAGTTAAACAAGACAATAATCCAACCGTCATAACAAATGAACGACTATACTTATTAGATATTTTAAAGACAATATAAAACATTGTAAATAATTACAATGTTTTATTAAGCCTTCAATGCCACATTAAACTTTTCATTTCTAAAATCAAAATGCAAAGATATACTACTCGCATTCATAATTCTTCTATCAATTTCAATAAATACTTTACCATCAACATCACTCATTGAAACAATATTGGCTGGTTCATTATATTCTTTATTACCTATCTTATAAAGAACTGATACATAATTGGCAAAAACTTTATTATAAGTATTGAATGTTTTTGTAAAATTAGCATCATCGTGCATCATCCCATTAAAATCAACCACTAACATTGTACTCTTTGTACTATTACTTGGCTTAATAACACGAGAGATATTATTACAAGTTAAATCCTCCCTACAAACTGCATATTTATTTGTATAAGAATCCCTTATTTGATAACTATTAATGGTTATAGCAAATTTATTCTTTCCTACAGTATCAATATTAATTGTTTCATTTACATTATTATCTTTAATAGTATCCTTGCTATCTACCATTACTGTATTAATTGCAAAATTTCTATATCTAGCAATTACTTTATCCATACTAGATTCTAGTTTATATTGTACTCTCAAAGTAAAATTTCTCGTCTTAACAGAAACTGGTATTTCAAAAGCCAATGTAACATTAACATCTTCAAAAGACTTAATTATTTGATCTTCTCGATAAGGTACTCCTAAATCATAAAACTTGCTATTTCTCGACAATGTCGGATAATAAATTATTTCACTATCAGCTAATGTAATTAAATCTAAATCCAATTTTTTATCTGTATCAGTTGAATTGTGCATCTTCATATCTACGACAACATACTTATAACCTTTTCTAACCCTATTTCCCTTGAAATCATTCTCCGTCATATATGACTTATTTACGATATAACTTATACCATTTACAGATGTTACTTCTTCCTCTGATAATTTCTTTAAATACTGATTATAATAATATATACCAAACCCTGAAAAAACCGTAACAATACCTACTCCAACACATATAAAGGCAAACTTATTTTCTAGTATATAATACTTTGTCTCTCTTAAGGCTCGTCTTATTGCTCGCAAATACTTATAATTATTTTGACCAATTAAAACCTCAAATTCTTCCGAATCTTGCGAGGCAATCTGTAACTCTTCTATATCTTTACTAAAATTAAACTGTTTAATATTAAATCCTATACCTCTAATAAAGCAAAGACATATGCCAAAATATCCCGGTAATATCATCAAATTGGCAATATCTTTAGTCAATATTATTGTATCAAGATTTACTACCTCATCTTGAATAGTCTTAAGTACACTAAAAAGATAAGAATATCCTACTAATAATAAGATAAAATAGACAACTAAAAATAAATACAACTTAATTGGCTTCTTCTTTTCTCTTAACAGCCATAACACGACCCCAGCCATAGCTAATGCCGCCAAAACAAAATAATAAACTAAGTTATCAATATAAATATAAGCGCCTGTATAAATCGTCGTATTAGACAATTGCAAAGTATGGAATAAATGATAAATGTCATTCAAATTGTAAATAATAAATACTAAACAACCAAGCATTATTAAATGTATTAATCTAAAGTGCTTAATAATAAAAGCATAAGGTTTTCTTAATATCACATTTACCATCCTCCTATCATCAAAATTATAACATAAAAAAAACATAAATACTAAATTATTAAAACTATTTATATTATTAAAATTATCTTGTATAATTTACTTAAGGTGATTTAAATGGTTTTAAAAAATATTCTAGCCAGAAAAAATACTAAAATTTATCTATTCATAATCTTATTAATGGCAACTTTATATGCATTCATTACTACTTTAAATAATTATTATATCAAAATTAACAATGATAATTTCGATGGAAGTTACATTTTTATACCCGCTACTCAAAATGATGATTTTGAATCGGATAACCTTTTTGAAAAAATAATCCAAGTTGAAAAATCCAACCTATATGACTTATATTTTTCCATTGATAATCAAGTAAATGATAATACTATTTATTCTCATCAAAAACAATTGAATAAGTTAAATAAAACAATCGCTAATACGAATATTAAGATTAAAGCAAATGATAACTGCTTAGATAACATTGTATACTTAAACAACCAGACATTTTCCTCTCTAAAACTTGAAAGTACAAGTGGTTATTTTATTTTACTATCAGATTGGTCATATATAGATACTTTATTAAAAAAATATAACCAAGAAAACGAAAATATTGAAGTTAAATATTCGGAAAAATATGATGAAAACACACTTGCCTTAACTAAAATCTTTAAGATTTTTATTCTTATAATTAAGATTATCATCATTATTTTATATCTTGCCGTATTAATAGACCTATTAATAGATGGAAAGATAAAAAACCAAATACTATATACATTAGGCGCAACGAAACTACGTATAATCAGTTTAAATATAATGGAATTCGCTATATTTATTATAGAATTTATTTGTTGCTATAATTTTATCCTATTTATTCTTAAATTTATTTTATAACAATTTAAAAAGTTAACAATCTATATTTCAATAAAATTGTTAACTTTTTTATTAAGGAAATAAGTATCCTTCACCTTGTACAGTTATCGAATCATTATGGGTATTTAAAACTATATTGCCACGATAGTTTCCTGACGATTGACTTGTCCAAGTAGATTCAACATGATTCTTTTGATAAATTGACTTGACACTCAAAGATATAAAATCATAGTACCATAAAACTTTCTTAGACAAGTTAAGATTCAATGACGAATCAGAGCTATCAGAGATAATGTCGGCTGCAATAGTAATATTTCCACCACTTTTCTGATCATAAAGAGAGATTAAATCTCCCTTATTATTAAAAGAAAAAGGCGCATGTACTTTCATTGCTTTTACAACATCAACAACGATAAATGCAGATAGTATTGCTATCAATAATACACTAATTTTTTTCATAAATTTTCCTTTCTAACCACAATATAATATTATTTTTTAATTTAGTCAATAGCAAAAACACAAATTGCTTGCACATAGTATTAAAAAGAATTATAATAAATATGTGATTAGTATGAATGATAATATAATAGAACTCGTAAATATAGAAAAAAACTATACACCAAATGAACAACAAATAAATGGTATAAATAACGCTACCGTAAATTTTAAACGCGGAAAGATGTATGCCATTATAGGACACTCTGGCTCTGGCAAATCAACACTATTGCAAATAATTGGTTTATTAAAAGAAAAAACTTCAGGAAAATATATGCTTTTTAACACAGATACTGACACTATGGATGAATCAAAAAAAGCGCAAATGAGAAACAAACATATAGGATTTATGTTTCAGGAATTTCATCTAGATGAAGATATATCGACAATAGAAAATATAATGCTCCCATATTACATATCATCTCAAAAAAATTACAAAGAAAAAAGAGAAGAAATTTTAAAATGGTTTAAATTGCTCGAAATTGAAGGAAAAGAAAAAAAATTACCAAGTGAACTATCTACTGGTCAAAATGCAAAAATAGCTTTCATGAGAGCACTTGTGAACAACCCTGAAATAATTTTAGCTGATGAACCCACAGGCAATTTGGATAAAGATAATGAAAAAACATTATTTGAATTGTTGAAAAAATTGGCACATGAAGGAAAATGTGTTATTGTCGTATCACATAGCCAAGAAATTAAGAAGTATGCTGATACTATTATTACCATTGAAAACGGGATGGTTAAATATGAAAAATAACTTATCAAAATATTTTATTAGAAAATTTATTACAACAAAAAACATTATTCATATTATCATAAATTCATTTCTTATTTTAATAGTTTTATTATGTTTAACAATAATAAAACTGTCAAATGATTTTTACAAGGCAACAACTAATGGTATTGAAGGAAGAACCTTAGTACTACCTGAAAGCACTGATTTAAATTTAATAAAAAATAATAAGAGTATAATCTTCGCCAGCGAAGGTAAATATCGCTTTGGATACAACTTTGATTTTAATGAAATAAACTATATATATATAAAACCATTACTGGACGAAAATCACATAAAAATGATTGATGGGCATGTTTTGAAGGAAAAAGGAGATATGATTTGTCCGAAAAAACTGTATCCTTATGAATACTCATTGAACATGGATTTTAGTAAAACTATTGATTCAAAATCATTATTTGATACCCCCCTATCTAATGGGAAATACAATTTCAATGTAGTTGGAACATATACTAATATCCAAATGGAAGAGGCCAACGTATGCTATATTTCCGTGAATGACTTTAGCCTTTTTGACATTGATTCATATAATCAAAAAATGATAGTCTATGATAAAAAAGAAAACTATAATAGCATTACCGACTTTCTAGATAATAACAATATTAGTTATATAAATCCCATTACCTTTGATGAATCATATGTATATTTAAAAACAATTCCTATATATATTCTATCAATAGTAATAATAATAATTCTAAACATAGCCTATAGTTTTGCAAAGAAAAATATTAATAACAACAATAAAATTATCGGATTATTGCGAGCTTTTGGTGAGCAAAAAAAGTTTATTTTATTGTACTTTTTAATAGCGCATATAATATTGATTTCTATCTCTATTCTAGTATCAATAATAGTATTCTTTGCTATATATAGCATAATACAACCATATTTGACAGAATTTATGTATTACAATTTATACATAAATCTCCCTATTTCATACACACTCATATTTATTCTAATTTTTTATCTATTCATCGTTCTAATTATCAAACACTTATTAAATAAAAAATTCAAAATTGAAATTAATAATTTACTTGAAAAGAACAATAAAGCATAATAACACAAAAAAGGAAATTTTACTTTCCTTTTTTTAATTCTTTTTCTTAACCAACATTTGCCCTTCAAGTAAATAAATAGTCTTATTGTCTCCCAATAATTTACTTTCACTGACATCAAAAGTCTTAGCTACCTCACTAATTGTATCTCCTGATTTAGTTATATAATAACTATAATTATTATTTGGTACTAATAAAACCTGTCCTGGATAAATATAATCATTCGAATTTAAACCATTCATACTGGCAAGTAATGTTGGATTAATATTATATTCTTTGCTTATTTTATATAGATTATCTCCCTTTTCAATTGTATAATAATCAAAATAAGTATCTCCTTTAATTTCTCTAAAATACATATTATCACTCCTATTATAGGATATGTATAATTAATCTTTTTGTTAATCAAAGATAAATATTTTATTTAAATAAGTAAAATTCCATTCAAAATTAACTAATAACAGTTTTTCCCCTTTGCCTATGCGATAACTATATAATTTCTCATCAACCAAATAATATATTTCCTCATCAGTTGTATAAACTATGTGATCAATATTTTTATCAGATATGCGAATTTCTTGCTCATTATTATATAATCTCAAATATAATTTTTCATCCTTTAATATAAAATTATATTTATTTTCCTTTTTAAATAAAACTTGATTATAGGCCAAACTATCTAAAGATTTATGTCCCATTTCCTTATCAAAATAAATTGCGCCCTCTTTATCACTTGTTATCTTTATTTTTTTCTTTTCTATATCCAAGCTATATTGCACTTTATTCTTTTGATTAAATAAATATATTTTTTCATCAATATCTCCCATAAAGTAGGAATCAAATGAGATATCTGTTTCTAACTCCCAAGAGTCTACTTCCTTTGTTTCGTTATTATAAATATAAAATTTATTAAACGATCTAGTTTGATCATAATCAGCAACTACTAAATACTTTCCCATTTGGTAGGTTAATAAATTATCATACGATTCTTTATTTAAAAACTCATGTTTTTTATTTTCCAAAAGAGATGTGTATCCTTTATTGTTCCAAATAACAAATTCATGTTCATCATCATATATGTCTATATTTGCTATGCGATTCATCTTTTTAGGTTCACTTACATCCTCCATGCCTGCCAAATATTTATCTACATATTCGCCATTTTTATAGCAAATAAACTCAAATGAATCAGTTTCACTTACTGGTCTTACACAAAGTGTCTCATCCTTTTTTACTTCTTCTATATTCTTTATGAGCTTTCTCTTTGATGAATAAGATATCTGCGAAACAAAATTAAACGTCATATCTTCTTTAGTCAAGGTATAATTATAATACTTCTTTTCTTTATTATAACTTTCCACAATTTTATAATCATTGATGGTGTACTCTGTATTATAATTTTTAGGTTTATTGATAAAGTAAAAATACCCCAAAAATAAAATAATAATTAAACTAATAAACGCGATATATTTTTTCATAAAATCACCTACACAAAAACGAGAATATTCTAATCCTCGTCTCTTCTAGCATATTGCTTTTTTGCCTCTTGCATAAACATTGTTATTTGTGTTTCTATCTCTGGTAGTGAGGATTTTGCCAAATTAGACATATGAACTTTTTCCTTTAAAGTATCTATTGTTAGATTGCCCCAAATTAAACCCGTTGATACTTGTAAATCGTTAAACAAATCTGGCGTAATAGAGGAAAACTTATATCCAACTAATAGTCTATTTTGAGCAATTATAATTCTCTCTGAAGTCAAAGCTAAAACTCCAGTATTAAAAAAGCTCAAATTATCATTATCTAACTGTCCTGCTATACAAAACTGTATAGTTTCATTAGGATTCAAATGTTTATCAATTATCTCACAATGTTTTTTTAGTCTAAACCAAGTTACCGAACCCGGGTATTTTTGCTTAAATAGCATCAATTCTTTATATGCATCTCTATCCATTACTTCTTTTTCTCCTTTATAATACCATACTTCCTTAGCATAGCCTCTAATTCTTCTTTTTTTACATTACCCTTAATACAATCTACTGTTTTGCCTTTCTTGGTAATTAAAGTCATTGGTTTCGCAAAGTAGCCACTTGTCGTCGTTGCCTTACCACTTGTTACACATTTAGCCGGTATATCCAAACTCAAATCGACTACATCTTCCCATAGATTAATATCTTTATCGCGATCAAAATAATAAATATCAAGACCGTAATCTGCAGCCAAATCATTGACATTTGGCAAATATAAATTGCAATGTGTACATCCCGCAAATCCAAATACTGTTACCGTATATTTATTTCTATTTATTATCTGTTCATACTCACGAGCAGATTCTGGAACTTTATAGGAAATTTCACTTGTAGGTATCTCGTTAAAAAAATACCATCTAACTAATTCCTTAAATCTCCATTCTTCGACATTGCCATTAATTACAGCATCGACATTGCCATTCGTCATTATTAAATAACTATCTAACATCTCTGCTTCCAATTCATAACTACTTAAAAATTTATTTAAATCTTCAATATTATCAAAGGAAGATATATATACTTCAATACGCGTATCGTCAATCGTATCTTTTAATAATTTTTCTTTTTCCTCACTTAATTCTCCAATATGAACAATAGAATAATCGACATCATTGAGTGCTGTACCCAAATTTTCAGATGCAATACTTCTAAAATTTCCTACATAAACTCTATATCCAAGGAATCCAACAATCAAAACAATTCCTATTATAATCATTATTATACCTGCTTTATTATTTTTCATAACTTCCTCCTAAAACCATTTTAATATAATTACTTAAAAATAGCAATTTTTACTTGTTTTCTAACAAATATTTAATGGCTTTAGTTGCCGCCAATGCCCCATCTGATGCCGCTGTAATAACTTGTCGTAAGTTCTTTGTTCGAATATCTCCTGCTACAAAAATATAATCCTTGCTTGTCTCACATTCTTCTGATAGAACATAGCCATCTTTATCACATTTTACTATATTTTTCAGATAATCACTGTCGGGAATTCTTCCTATCGCCACAAATAAACCATCGATATCTAACTCGTCTTCTCTATCTCCTTGTTGATAAGTAACACCTTTTAAACAATCATCCCATATTAGAGATTTAACTAGAGCATTTTTAATAATTTCGACATTATCTATATTCTCAAGCTTATCAACTAATACCTGATTCCCTCTAAATTCATCTCTTCGAATCATTAAATATACCTTTTTAGCTATATTACTTAAAAAAAGAGCATCTTCCAAAGCTGTATTTCCTCCGCCTACTACTAAGACATTTTTGTCCTTATAAAAATTGCCATCACAAGTAGCACAGTAAGAAATTCCTTTTCCAACTAAAACATCTTCTTTTTCTAATCCTAATTTTCTAACATTTAGCCCACTGGCAATAATTATCGTTTTTGCATTGTATTCTTGTTTATTAGTTATAACACTATGATCTTTTATCTCTATAACTTTTTCAATTGCTATATCACACCCTAAAGATATAGCTTGATCATAGAATAACTTTGCTAGTGCAAAACCACTTATACTTGAAAATCCTGGATAGTTTTCGACATTTAACGAGTTAACAATCTGTCCTCCAAAGCCCTTTTCTTCTAGTATTTTCACTCTTAAATTAGCTCTAGCTGCATATATTCCTGCTGTTAACCCAGCCATTCCTGCTCCTATAATAACAACATCATACATGTTCTTTCCTCTTCTCTCATTATATTATATCATATAACTATATTATAATAATTAACATTTTTTTGTGAAAAGAGTATTAAAATGTAGTATAATAATTAAAGTAGGTGTTCGAAGTGAAAAAGTTGTATTTAATAATTATATCTATTGTTTTATTTATATTAATAGGAGGAGTATCTCTTTTCTATTTTCTCATTCAACCCAAAGCATTGTTAGAGGGAGAAAAAGAGATAATTTTAAATATTGGTGATGCTTATGAAGAAAAGGGCATTAAAGCTAAAATTCTAAACTTTGAAATAACTCCAAACTACAACATAAATGGCCATGTTGATAACACCAAAGTAGGAACATATGAACTAAGCTATGCTACCAACATTTCCTATTTACATAACAAAGATACCGTAACTAGAATTGTTCATGTAGTTGATGAAGATGCACCAACTATAAAATTAAATAAAGATGATATTGTTCTTGCTCTTGGGGAATCTTATGTTGATCCGGGATATACTGCCATCGACTCTTACGACGGTAATATAACAGATAAAGTAAAAGTTTCAAATAATATTAATTCCGATATGCCTGGTACCTATATCGTCGAATATAAAGTTGAAGATTCATCAGGAAATACGACTATTCAAAAGCGAAATGTTACTATTAAAGAAGCTCCAACCACCACAAAATCACCAACAAGCTCGACAACCAAGAAAATAACTTCTAACAAAATAACCAAAAAGGCAACCAAAAAAGTCAATTCTAAAAGTAAAGGTGTGGCCATATTAATGTATCATTATTTTTATGATAAATCGGCTGGTGAAACGGGTAAGAACTCCAACTATATGGAAATTCACGACTTTGAACAGCAAATGAAATATCTAAGTGATAATAAGTATTACTTCCCATCATGGCAAGAAATAGCTGATTATGTCGATGGAAAAATAAGTTTACCTGCCAAGAGTATTGTCGTAACTATTGATGATGGACAATATACCTTCTTTAACTTAGCATTACCTATCCTTAATAAATATAATATTAAAGCAACGCCTTTTATCATAACTAGTAAAGCTGGAGGCAAAAAAGTCGCAAAATATCAATATCCAAACATTAACTACCAAAGTCACACCCACGAAATGCATCAAGGCGGCTGTAAAGGTGGAAGAGGTGGCCTATTCCGTTGTATCGACCATAAAAAAGGTGTCGCTGATTTAAAAAAATCTATTGAAATAGTAGGTCACAAAGATGCCATTGCCTATCCCTTTGGAGATGTCACAGATAATGTCTTAAGCATTACTAAAGATGCCGGATTTAAAGTTGGCGTAACTATTAAATATGGCAAAGCCAAACCTGGTATGGATAGATATCAATTGCCAAGAATAAGAATGTATAAAGGCATTAGTTTATCGGGATTTATCAATTCCATTTAAAAAGAGATCACTTTCAGATCTCTTTTCTTATGAATTTAATATCCAATCTATAACTGCTTCTTTTATTTCAAAATACTCATCTTCCTCAAATTGCATATTAGCTATACAATATCTCTTATTAGCTATATGCGAACAGAACATACATTCATAGAGGTTAAAGCAATCTTGAACAAACAATGAATTGGTAACCTTATTAGAACATATTACATTATAACTATTTGAACAATCCTTAGAATCATCCGTTCTAATACTAAAACTACACGTTCCAGATCTTGAAGATGCCAATAAAAACTCTGAATTACCACACGAATCACAAAAGACCACGTTTTTACATCTACTACACCCCGTCGATCTATAGACATTTTCACAGTTATAAATAGTATCACTTTTGCTAACATTTATAGAATCATAAACTCTTTCTGTCGTTGTCAGATTGATTGAATTCCAAATCTTAATTATATCTTCTAGACTATCTATATTTCTCTTTTCAAGCATCCATCCTGTCGTCGAATCCTTTTCCTCCATATTTTTATTAGTAATAAACTTCCCACTATGAATTGAATCTGCCCAAGTTACCTCATTCGTTACAGAATCATTTACTTGCTTTGGTAATTTTACATCAAAGGCAAACTTTTCTAACAACTCATCTAAGTTCATATTATTTTTTCTATTAAAAACCATCTTGAATATTTTATCTACTATCTCTAAACTATCTTTATCACTCATACTAAACAACCTCTCTACTCGACGAATTACTTATCAATATATCCTTCAATGATACATTGCCACCTATACTAAATTTTTTCTTTGGTTTTTCATCTTCTCTATTGCTTGTAATATTATCAACCATTTTCTTTTCTTTTTTAACCCTTGGTATACTTTGATAATCTAAGGTTTCTGCCTTAAAAGCTGGAAGTAACACATCATTTGATGAAACCCTTACGATACATTCTCGATTATTTAATTCACTCAATATCTTTATCTTTTGCTCTTTAGAATCATCATTTGGAATCTTCATATTAAAATTATCCACTAAATTAATTGCATCCATCTTTGATACTCTAAAAATATAATAATTAATCACATTGGCAAAGATGGCATTTTTTAAATTATCCGATATTTGGTCAAAATACTGCCCTGCAAGAACTAAAGACAAATTATACTTTCTTGCCTCTGATAGAAATCTTGCAAGAATGGGATTTTCCACTACCGCCACTTCATCAACGATAAATATAATATGCTCATCTCTTCTTTTACTTTGAATCAACGTTAACAATTGCTGCATTACTAGACCAGCTATCGTCTTTGTCACTTTATCTCCCAATCTCGTTCTATCTAGCGAAAAGATTGACAAGAAATTATTATCTATCATATCATCTATATTTTTCTCTAGATGCTCTTCATTAAATACGGGAATCATTTCCATTTCATCTATGAAGGCAATTATTGGTGAAATGGCTTCTCCATAAGATTTAGTTTTTAAGTCATTAAAATCCATCAAGAAAAAATCGACAACACTGACAGGTATTTCATTTTTAAGTTTTTGAACTAATTCATTTCTAAATTCATTATCCAAAAGTAACATTCTCAAACTTTTAAAATTAAAGCTTTTATCGGCTAACAATATATGTATACTGTGTCTCAATACTCTTTCTAACTTAGAATTATAATTTGCGCCAATTAAAGAATTAAACAAAGACAGTAACAATTCCGTGGAAATTACCACATCTTCACTGCTATTCATAAATAAATTAATACTATTCAAAGCGTCACTAAAGTCAATTGTTTCCCCTAATCCTCCTATATCATTTTCTAATGATGCATGCGGATCAATTACTACTACTTTATATTTCTCTTTCAAATTATTGTTTCTATATATATTGTGAATGAGTAAACTCAAGAATTTAGACTTGCCACAGCCACTGGAGCCCATAATAACGGAATGCTTTGCAAAATCAATGCTATTTTGATCTAAGTAAAATTCTCCTTGAACATATGGAAATGTATCTATCTTTAAAATAGATGAATGTGAATCATTATTTAAAAGATGCAATACTTTATTTATATCTAAATATTTTGGCACACTTTTATAAAAAAATCTCTTATTAGATTCAAAATCTATTGATAACAAATTTTGTGGAAGAAACAACGCTAATCGATATTTTATTATCGTATTATGTGATTCGACATACACATTACATGTTGATTTAATCTTATCTTCCCTTATCATTAAGAATTTTATTTCCGCTACCTTGACCTCTGATGCCTTTCTTATATCAAAATAATTAATTATATCTAATAAATTATTTTCAAACTTTGACATAAACACTTTCTTCTTTTGATAGACAAAATCCTCTTTAATATCCGCATTCTTAAGCATAAAGGAATCCATATGATTAATCGTTGCTGGCAAACTACAATTAGTTTTAACATAATATCTAATCTGACTTCTCTCCTGTCTAACGATTATCTTCCACTTTTTAAAGACCCCATTATATTTTGAAACAATAGCAATGAAATTGCTCCAATCTTCTCTTGTAATATACTTTTTGTTAAAAAAAATCTCTGACGTAAACCCCATAAATCCGTCACCTCGTTATTAACTATATCAAATTATTATACAAAAAAACTGACTTTTTGCTTATTATATTTGTCAGTTTTCTATTCAATCGCGATTAAAAAATCTGTTACTCCATCATGATAATATTCTAATTCTGGTAAATCCCTCAAACAATATCTACATGACATCATAAACTCTTTATAAAACCTTTGAGATAGCTCATGTATCTTAATGGATGACTGACTATCAAGGCGAAATCTTAGCCATTTACTAGCTGGTATTATAACTTTTTCAAACTCTGGTATTTCCCGTTCATACATTACATAATAGGCATTACAAGACTCTCTAAGTTCATTTTCATAGGTAACCATTCCATAATCTGCTTCTCCGTACTTTTCGATATACTTATCCTCTATTTCGTGAAAAAACTTTGGAGCATCTTCTCTAATATGCAAATTATCTGTTTTCTTTTTTAAACCATACAAAACCAACTCACCCAAGTTGACAATCTCATACTCTAATTCTGAAACAATCTTTACATCTTCATCAAATACCATCCTTGGAAAATTCTTTAATTTACTCATATTCTTTAATTGACTAGGTTTTATCTCATGAAAAGCAAAAAATGCTCGTGAAAACGCTGTTGCACTATCATAATTATACTTTATTGCCACATCGATTATCTTTTCCCCTTTATTTAGTAAATCGAATCCCGCTTCCGTTAATCTTCTCTTGCGAATATATTCGGATAAAGGTACACCCGTAATAATCGAAAAGAGTTTTTGCATTGTATAGGAATTTACTCCCATCATTCTAGCAAGTTTATCATAATCAATTTTCTCTGTTAAATGCTCATCAATATATAAAGTAATTTCATTTAAGCATGCATAAATATTCATAGCATCACCTTATATATATTTTATCACGAATATTTAAAATTTAGTATGAATTATCTTTTAATATGTTATAATTAGTTTAAATAGAGGTGGATTATGAAATTTGGAATTATTGAAATAGGATCGACTAACACGAAAGCCTATATCTACGACAACGAAGAATTGAAAAACTTAGGTAAAACTTACATTGCTTTTAAAAGTAACTTTAATATCAACAATAAGCACTTATTGCCATCAGACGTTGAGAAACTAGATAATCTAATAGAAGATTTGAAGAAAGACGTTGATAAAATTTACGCCTATGGCACGAGCATATTTAGAAAATTAGAAGCCGATGAGTTAGACGAATTTACCAAGAGAATGAAAGACAAACACGATATTGACTTTAAAGTCGTTACAGCTGACGAAGAAAGTCAATATACTGTTGATGGCGTCATAGCTAATATTGACTATTATGAAAAAATGGCCGTAGTAATAGGTGGCGGAGGTTCAACAGAAATTGCTATCATCGAAAATAAAAAAGTTATAAAGAAGATTAACTGTGACTTTGGAGCAATTGATATAACTGACAATTTTCCTGATTTAAAAGAAGATATCACTGAAACATCATTTGATGAAATGATTGACTATACTCTTAATCTAATCGATGATATTGACGAATCCGTTGAAATACTTGTCTTAGCTGGTGGAGATTACATTTATTTTTATGAAACTGTGGGATATGAAATGCTTCCAAACAATATTTATGAAGATAAAAACCAACCATATATTATTCCCTTTGATAAAGCTAACGAATATGACCACGATATCTTAAAAAAATCACTTAATGCCATTAAGGAAAAATGTCCAGACAACGAAAGTTGGTGGGATGGTGCAAGAGGTATGCGCTTCTGTATGAATGCCGTTGCCAGAAAAGTTGATGCCAAATATCTAGTACCAACCAGAATTAACATGTTAATTGGAATTGCTAATGAAATAAAAAACAGCCTAAAATAATTAGTCTGTTTTTCTTTGGAATCGATTATTATCTCTTCCGTAAACTTTATTCATTTTATTATCCAATATTTCATCTAAGTTAAAATTATGACTATTGGCTATGCAAGTTAAAGAAAATAATATATCTCCCAATTCCTCTTCTAAATTTTTTATATTATCAGTATCTTTCTTTTTCTTATCTCCATATAGTGTATTCATTACTTTAGCTGTCTCTCCTACTTCTTCAACCAAAGCCGCCAAGAGAGAAAGCGGGCTAAAATATGGCTTTTCAAATTGATTTGCCCAATCATCAACTTCCTTTTGCCAACTATCAATAGTACGCATCTCATCACTTCCTTATCATCAGTATATCATAATAAATTTTAAAATTTAATTAAATATTCTTAACAAAGCTCCAATTATCCTCAAAAAATTGGACTTTTTTGCATAATTTATGTATAATATTAACAATTTATTTGGAGGGGCTTATGGACAAGAATATTAATAAAATTATTGATGATTGTAATAATAGCAATAGTATTCTATATGTAAAATCTAAAGCTAAAGAAATAGTTCTAACAGATCCTTACACCATATGCCACTTTGCTGAAAATGTCGATTTAGTCGACAACCCTGAAATAATGCCCATTTTAGAAAAGGGTATGATAAGTTTTGGTGACATCGTCCATATTTATGAATTCATGTTTTCTATGGTAGAATGCCAAAGAGAATATTTTAATTTACCAGCATTTGAATCTCTCATAAGAAATAGTAAAAACCCCAAATTAATGCTTTATTGTATTGGATTTGTTCATGGTATTAACAAACAGTTAATGATCCAATCTTTGTATGCTACAAAATCCATAAAATATATAGAAAAACTCAGTGACCCAGAATATGATTTAGCTGAGGAAATTAACTGGATTGAATTTGAAGAACAATGCGATATTGCTAGAGATACCAACTATTTTCCCGAAGTATTAAGACAATATCAAAAACCTGGAGTTAATCTTTTAAATAGTGTACTACAAACGAAAAATCCATACCTAATCAATGAACTCGCTGATTATCTCGAATATCTAAGAGATTACCGAGGATATGACAATGTCGATGATTTTTTAGAAATACTAGGATATGCCATGGCTCGTTGCAAAGAACCTCTCCATCACTATGAATTTGCTGCATCAATAACTTTCTCTGATAAACCTATGTTTCAAAAATTAGTAATCGAAAGTGGAATAATAAAATATGATTACTATATGTTTGAATATGTTAAGGGAGTAAATAAAGGAGAATTAAGAGAGGTCATTGAAAGAAGTAACGATAAAAAATATATTGATAAGATTGGCTATAACAAACAATATCCATACTATGAATAAAACAAAAAAACAAGTTCATTCATTCTAGAACTTATTTTAATTTTTCAACTATTTTGTTCCGAAGATTCTATCTCCTGCATCTCCTAGACCAGGAACAATATACTTGTTCTCATTTAGCTTTTCATCTATATGTGCACAGTATATTTGAACATCAGGATGTGCCTTCTCTACTCTTTCAATTCCTTCTGGAGCAGCAATTACACATAAGAATTTCATTTTCTTAACACCTTTACTCTTAAGAAGTTCTATTGCATCTAATGCGGAACCACCTGTTGCAAGCATAGGATCAAGAATAATTACTTCTCTATTTTCAATATCTTTTGGAACTTTAAAAAAGTAATTTACCGGCTCAAAAGTTTCCTCATCACGATACATTCCGATATGGCCAATCTTGGCATTAGGTATTACGCGGATAACTCCATCTAATAATCCCATTCCTGCTCTCAAGATAGGAACAAAGGCAAATCTATCTTCGTCTAATTTTCCTGTTTTCATTTTGGTAATTGGTGTCTCTATTTCTACTTGTTCTAAAGAAACATCTTTCATAGCTTCATAACATAGAAACATTCCAATTTCATTTACAAGTTCCCTAAATTCTTTAGTACCTGTATTTTTATCTCTTAGTATCCCCAATTTATGTTCAATTAGGGGATGATTTAAACTTATTGCTTTCATTTACTTTTCCTTCTCTTTCTTTATTTCTTTGTTGATGTACTTTTTTTGGTAGTTGTTTTTTTAGCTGTCGTCTTTTTAGGACTTGTTGTTTTCTTTGAAGAAGTCTTCTTAGCTGGAGCTTTTTTAACTTCTACTTCTTCATGAACTTCTTCAACTACTTCTTCCTCTTCTTTACCTTCTAATGGTAAAATTAAGTTTAGAATTATACCAATTATTGCAGCTAAACTCATACCAGAAATAGTTACAGATAAGTCTCCACTTACAATAGCTATTGCAGCTCCACCAAGACCTAATACAAGCATTGATGATGCTACTACTACATTTTTAGGTTGTTCAAAATCTACTTGATTTTTAATTAATACTTTTAAACCATTTACTGCTATAAATCCATATAGTAATAATGATACACCACCTAATACAGGTTGTGGAATAGTAGAAACTAAAGCTGTAAACTTGCCTAAGAATCCTAAAATTATAGCAAATATTGCAGCTAATCCAATAACCCATACAGAGGCAATTTTAGTCATACCAACAACAGATGTATTTTCTCCATAAGTTGTATTTGCAGGACCTCCCATGGCTCCAGCAACTAAAGTTGCAACACCATCTCCTAATAAAGTTTTATCAAGTCCTGGATCTTTAAGCAAGTCCTTACCGATAATATTGCTCAATGATGTATGATCACCAATATGCTCGCACATCGTAACAAGAGCAATAGGCGCAATTGTTAGTAACGCTCCAAAGTTTAGTTTATAATCAATGAATGGGAATACAAACTCAGGAACACTGAAGAAACTAGCTTCTTTTACTGCCGTAAAATCTACAACTCCTAAGACACAAGCAAATATGTATCCAGCCACGATTCCAACTAAGAAAGGTATTATTTTTATAAATCCCTTAGCTTTTACCATTACAAACGTAGTAACTAAGAATGTAAATGCTGCAATAGCAACTGTTTTCCATTCTATGGTTGCTCCCGATGCAATACCTATTTGTCCTACTGCCGATGGAGCAAGACCTAAACCAATAATCATTATCATTGGTCCTATAACGACTGGTGGTAATACTTTATCTAACCATTTTGAGCCAATTAATTTTATTATAAAAGCTACAACGATGTAGATTAAACCTACTACCATAACTCCTGTCATAGCTCCAGATATACCGCCTTTAAAATATGCAGCAGCTATTGGAGTAATAAAGGCAAATGAACTTCCTAGATATACTGGAGATTTACCTTTTGTGCAAAGGATATAAAGCAATGTACCAATACCAGATGCAACTAATGCTACTGGAATAGTCAATACTGTTTCCCCTGCTGCTGAATTTACTAATATAGGTACTAAAATTGTTGCACCAAACATAGCAAAAACATGCTGTATTGCTAATACAATCCACTTAGCAACGGGTGGTTTTTCGTTGACATCATATGTCATCTTTTTTGATTTCATTCTTTCCTCCTATCATTTTATGATGCTATGTAGTTTATCTAAATTTAGAAAAAAGGGACCCATAAATGAGTTCCCTTTTAAAAATTCAATAATAGAGTTAACGATAAAATTGAAAAATCAACAACTGATTTCATTGCTTGTGTTTTTTTAGATGTCTTATTTTCAATTCTAACCTTTTTCACTACATACACATCCTTAAAAATATATTAATATATATATCTTGAAATTGCAAGATTTTTTTATTTAAAACATTCAATATAAGTTAAAAATGCTGTGTTCTCTTTAGTAATGCGAGTATTCTCATTTGTTTGCTGAGCTAATGCCTCTGTTCTCTGTTGCGAATTCAGTAAAGAATTTGTCGTTGCTATCATTTCACTTTGCAACCTATTACTCTCAACAATAGCATTATATGTTGCCATTTGATTTGCTCTAATACTATTTAAACTATCAATTACGATATCCAAGCGGCCAATTATTTGCTTTTGCAATAATTCTTGCTCATAGACATTATAGCAACCAGTATAATTATATAAAGACCTACATCTATTTGAACTTAAATACTCGATAAACATTGTAATAGGAATTAGATTTCTATACTTTGGATAGATTACATTTAGATCATATATTTTATTAAGTAAATTTTTCGTTTCACCAAGTTGTTTATTCAAATGATTTTTTCTTTCTTTTAAAACAACTAGATTTTCCTTTTTATGCTTATTTTCCTTATCAACTTTTGCGGTTTCTTCCTTTAGTTTTTTGTTATAATTATTTTTTATTTTAACATTTTTCATAATATTTATGATAAACATTATCGTTGCAACAATCGCACAAATTATGAAAGATCGAACAATAGCATATCCTAATGCTGTCCAAAATCCTCCATAGAAAATTCCTAAACCTGTTATTGTTCCCAACAACACCATAAAGAAATTACATTTTTGAACAACAAAAAGCTGATACAAAACGAGGATTAAAACTCCACCCCCAAAGATAAATTCCAATAGTATCGTATTAAATTCGGGCTTTCTCTCTTTATTAACGCTGGCAACACTCAAAATCTCATTTTCAGATATATCACTTTCTATCTGCCAAATAGAATTTTCCAAAGCCATTTTGCGTACTTCCAAGTCTTTAACTTTATCAAGATATTCTAACAAGTCCTTTTTCGGTAATGCAAGATCTTCCTCATCTTTTCTTAAAATTATATCTCTCTCTTCTTTTTCTAAATCACTTAATTCCTCTTCTATTATCACTTCTTTACCGCACTTGCTACAAAACTTTGCATTTTGTTTCATTTTATTTCCGCAATTGTCACAAAACATACTTCCACTTCCAATCTTCTATTTATAATGATGTTATATCTATCATCTTAAGAATATGTCAATATAAATACATTCTGAATATCGATTTTTTGGGCATATAATAAATTTAAAAAACGTAGAGTTTATTTAACTTCTACGTTTCTTTTTAAAAATATCAACTTTTTATTTATTCAAAATTATTATCATAACATCTTCAATATTTTGGTGAAGACGACTTATCAAACTCCTCAGCTAATTGCGTCTCACTTTTTAGTTCTTCCGACTTAATAACATTTAAACATTTACTTATAAAATTAGTTAAGATTTCTTCAATACTATTTTTATTACAATTTAAAATCTCTGATAAAAATCCTTGTATCATAATTCTAATTCTTGTCGATAGCTGGTCTAATCTATCCGAATACTCTTGTTTATCATCTAGAGCTTTTGTTGCAATATAATGTTGAATATTAACAGGAATTAAACTATCTATATTACCATAAACTTTTCTATCAGAAATACGAACAAGCAAATCTGCAAATAAATGGTGAAACATAGTTTCTATTTGTCCAAATTCCACTTCATCTATTTGATCAACAATAGCATTTAATACCACATTAATGTCTCTTTTTGCATCAGCAACTAATGTCGCATTCTTGTCTTCAAGACTGGCAAAGAAGTTTTTCAAAAACTGACAGACATAATAAGATACGTCATAGCCAAAAGCTTCATGACACTCATCTATAATTCTGCCATCAACATTTAATGAAGATATTGCTTTTTGATACGATTTATTAATTGCACTCTCAATTTGTGCACCTACTAATATTTGCTCTTTGAATAGTTTTAGTTTTAGATTTTCTATATTGCTCATTATTTTACCTCTTCTCATTAAAATGATAACAAATTTGTTGAAAATTATAAAGTTATTTTCTTTTCAATACAAAAACATGCACGGGATACGGTTTAAAATATTTACTTATCTTAAATATTCTCTGATACCAATTTAAATAATGATAATGCGATTCCTCTATCAATTCGCCATTAGTCTTAGTAATTAATACCCGCCAATCTTTAATCCTTAAATATCGTTCATTGCCATACATTTTTTTATTTTCATCAAAGTATCTAGTTGGTATACCAAAAATAACATAGTCGCTTATTGACAATTGCTTATTGAGCAATTTAATTATTTCATCATCACTATAATGTTCTAAAATACCTATGCTATAAATAACATCAATTTTATCCTTACTTTTAAAATCCATTATATCCTTATTGATATACGTAATATCACAATCTTTAAAATAACCCTCAAAATATTTTTTACTCAGAGAAATCATATCCGCATCGCGATCAAGTGCAATAACACTCTTCCCCATAGAAGATATTTTACAAGCCAAAACACCAGTTCCCGACCCAAGTTCTAAGACACTTCCATTTTTAACATATTTATCTATAAGTTTAATAATCTCTTTTTTAGTTCTAAGTTTCTCATTAACATATGCTTCTATTGTTGTTTTACTTATCTCTTCCTCATATAAATCAGACCATTTTGACATATTCATCACCATAATTATTATATCCTATTTTAAACTTAATTTATAAGTTAATTGATAGTCATAATTTCCTAAGGAACATTTTTTTGGATCTTTTATAACATCTTTATTATTATCTAAATTTGTTGGTCTACGAAAAAATCCTAGTTTATGAGTCCATATTCCACTGCTATCCTGTCTTAAAAAATGGTAGTCATATAGATATTCTTCATAACAAATATAGGAATAAAAAGCCGTAAATAGTGCTATTTTCCATTCATTTGGCAGAATCTCCTCCAATGGGTCAACTTCTAAAAATTTTATTCCCAGATACAATAAATCATCTTGAATATTCTCTAATAAGTTATCTAGAGTAAAATACCTCTGTACTGCCAGATTTGTTGATGAAGATCCAATTGTTCCTGGAGCATAGGCTAAAGTCTTTATCTTTCTCTCAGGAATATCTAGTCCTAAAGCATAGGCATAACAATTAGTAGTCAATATATGCTTCCAATTTTTCTTATCCATTTTTATTTGTCTTTTTAAATCTGACATACTCATTTTCATTGGTTGAGAGTTAATAACCCTACCTACATCTTTTATCATACCCACACCTCTTTCTATTCCTATTCAAGCATTTGTTACTAAATTTCTTTTGTTTTTTATCGTTTAACAAGAAAAAAAGAGAAAACCTCTTACTTTAACTTAAGTTCTTTTATCTCCTCAAGAATGCTATTAAAACCAGCAAGTATTCTTTCAGCTTCTTCTTCGTTTGGATCAAAATCTTCTCCCACGCTTGGCTCAAATTCTCTTTCTAGCTCGCCATTATCCAATTTTTCCATAAAATTATCCATGGCAGCAGATGCTTCACTCATTCCACTTCTATCTTCACACATAGCATAAAGTGTTTTCATTGTATCTGCTTTAACTTCTTCTGCTGTTGTATCTTGTGTTATTTTCATTTCATCAATTCCTACTTTCTTCTCTCTATTTTCGCGTATTTTTTCTAAACACTCCATAAACTCTGAGCCATATTTTGAATATATTAAAAGCAATAATTCGGCAAATCCTCTTGTAGCTGAATCAATTGAACTATCTTCATATTCTGCTACCACATCCATAACTGTTTCCTCACTCACTCTTTTCATCAAGGAACCAGCTAACTCATAGCACTTAAGAACGTTTATCCTTTCTTCCACATTTTCTTCACTTTTAGAGCAAAGAATATTATAAAGAGCATTTTCCCATTGTTGCCACGTTCCCTCTATGCAAAATGGTACATATTCTTTCATCTTATCTAAATATTGACTAGCAATAGCCCCAAAATATTTACCATCTTTAGTTATTGACAAACTCATTGCAATAGCCATATCTCTAATAGCATTTTCGGCCGTTATCTGAAAAACTTTTGAAACTTCCATGTTTGCTCTTTCTTCTAAATCTGTCATATATGCCTCCTAAATATCTAGTTATTATAACACACTATTACTCATTTGTTGATAACTTTTTCTCTTGCGCATTTTCTATTTTAATATCCTGCAATTCTCTAAATAGCAATTTAAAGGGAAAAGCTAAATCGTATATTCTTGATCCCGACTGTCTTATATTAACCGTTATGTCATATTTGGATTTATACTCGCCCATCTCTCTGCCATCAACCTTATCAAACTTAAGAATTATAGCACCCTGTTCTTGCGTGATAGTTAAAGTATTGGGACATTTAATTGGATAAGCATCACTCATAATTGTTATTACTCCATCGTGGACAACAGATTTATACCAACTCGTACATTTCTCCATAGCTATTTTTTCTTCAGTATCCTCTCTTTTTAAATCCCAGTCCATGACATTTCCCGAAATAATGCGCTCATATAATTTTGCAAACAAACCATAGACTTCATAATTATCACTTTCCATAATGACAAAGTCCATACTGCTTAATGGTGCTATATTCTCATATCTAGCTACTAAAGTATGATCATCACCAGTCTGCATCATCGAAACCTTCATTCCTTCACTTATAAAAGAAAAATCATAACTTCCATATTCATTTGGTCGCTTTCTTACCTGCATCATTTTCACCTCTTTCGATATTTCTCTAAAGTTTTTACGGTTGCATTACTTAAATTTGCCGTTATAGGTTTATCTAATTTTTCTAAGCTATCCCATAAATTATTCAACTCGCGATAAAAAGTTCCCGATATACCATCTATCTCTGTAAGACACATCTGCCCCATACACAAAGGATTTGCCTGTCTAATCTTTGGTTTAGAAATAAATGAAAGTCCTGTCTCTCCATATTTAACACTTTCTATGTTTGTTACATCTACCCATATGTCCTTATATCTACTATTCATTATTCTATCAATGACTTCTCTTTCTGATAGATCAAATAAAACATTTTCATCAATAACTCCCATATCCTCATAAAATCTTAGAGTTAATCCCAAAATTTCCATCATATAACGGCTTTCTTTACTCAATAACTTCTCACTATAGATATTTATTGCTCTAAAAAAATCTTCATAATCAGCATTAGAATTATGCTCATTTATAAAAACTTCTCCATTAAAGTTTTGAAATCTAGGATTCATCGTATCGACACACATTCCATTAAGATTATCAATATAGCAAAGCATATTATATAAGTCATTTATTTCTTCAAAACTATGAGTATGCGCCCAAAAAAGGCATGTAGCAAGTATTCCTCCTTCTACTCTATCTAAACAAAGACAGGGAATCTCTTTATCAATTAAGGGATATTTTTCCGGAAAAACAATACTATCTAAATCAACCCTATCCTCATATAAATATTCCAAGAATTCTTCATCTCTTAAAATTATGGATTTAATATCTAATTCATCACTATCTTGTTTTAGCTGATTTCCCTTTTTAAAAGAATTAACATGCGAAAAATCAAGCGTTCCAACATCGTGAACCAATCCTGCCAAAATAACTGATAGATTATCAGTTATTTTTGAAGCTGTATAAGCAGTATTAAGAGAGTGATAAAATCTAGAATAAAATACAATTGGAATTAGTTCTTTTATTCCCACATAATCCATTCCACAAAATAAACCGCGGCCTTTTAATTTTTGAAGTGTCTTAGTTTTTGCATATCTATCCAAATTGACTGGCGCATTCTCGCGCATCATTTTATTATATCTTTCTAGTAACATAATTTCTCCTCAATAATTACCTTCTATTTTACCACATAAAAAAGAAAAACAATCATTTTTTGATTGCCTATTCTTGCATTTCATAATCTAAAGTCTTGTTCTCCTCTGGTTTATTTATCTCCTCTTGTAAGTCTTCTAAGTCCTCTAGAGTATACACACCCTGAGGAAGAATAATCGTTTCTAATAAAGATGGATTTAAAGTCATATCATCTCCCTGAATAAATACCCCATTACTAAAAGTATAATCGGCAGTAGTTACAACTCGGTTCAACACATATATATCATCGTCAAAATTATAAAATTTACTTTCATCAATCATCATTCTTCTCTTTTGATTATCTTCTTCATATTCATAGAATGTGCGCATTTCTCTTAATTGAACATTCTCTAAAACAGGAGATTCATAAACATAAATTACCATAACAATATTACTGTTTTCTATCACTTCATCAGAAATCTGTCCATTAGCTGTATCTTTAGCTTGATTCATAAAGTCTTCAACATTGCCGTATTCATCACTGCCCATAGCAAAAGATTTCACGCAATTGAATATATACTTTTTGCTTTCTCCTGTTTTGGGATTGGAGATTTTAATTCCCACTAAATTCTGCTCATCATACAAGCCATAATCTTCTATTGATTTATAATAATCTAGCAAATCAGTTGATTCTTGTTTATCTTCATTTAAATTATCTACCGAAACTTGATCAATTGGAGCATCTGATAAATCGTCTAAGCTTTCCTCTATTGCAACAGTTTCCTCATAGTTTTCGTTTGAATTGCCACAACCAGTAAGCATTAAAGATAACATCATACCCATAATGGCAAATTTCTTGGACATCTTATTCATTCCGTTTTCCCCCTTAAAAATTACAAATATTATACACCATTATAATCTATTGTCAACGAAAAAAGATATGATTACATATCTCCATTTTTCAACATTAATGTTTTCACTTCAGAAACAGATTGAGTAAAAGCATCATTTTCTCGCAAAATATTCAAAATGTCTTCAACATAAGCATCATATTGCGCCCCAAATGGTTCAACTTTACTTTCAAACATCAGCCATCCAAAAGTATTTTTAAAATCACTCTCATCCGACATTCCACTCTTAAGATACTCGCGCAGCTTATAAAACTCGCGATTCTTAATTAAATCATGTATTTCAAAATCAGAGAGATGTCGGACCATTTCTCGTTGGAAATCAAGAATATCCCAATAATCCATCTTTTTTATATCATTTATATAGGAATCCATTAACTCAATTACGCCATCAAAATTATCAGTGCATGTCTCGCGATACATAAAATTTGTATATTTAGATATTGATGAGCAGCCCGGTTTCATAGCTACCATTGGTATCTCATCTTGAAAACTCTTAAATGCTGTCTCTGATATAGTATCATCTATTAAAGCACACCATCCGATATTTAAAATTCTATTTTTTAAATATTGGTCGACAAAAGTTTGAATCTTATTCGTATTAAAAAAGACTCCCATATAATAATCATTATCGGTTGAATATTCATAAACTCCACCGTAAAAAAACGCATTATTCAACACAATATTTTCATTGGCAAATGGTGCAAGTTTATCTAAGACTTTCTTAATCGCCTCTGAACCATGAGCATGCGTTGAAATACAAATAAATGCCTTGCCTTCACCAAAATTCTTTCTTAAAGTCTCCACTTGTTTCATAAATACTTCTGCTGTAGAATCATCAATCCAATTACTTGTACCATCTAAATCGAGCATTATGGCAATTGATTTCTTTGGTTTAACCCTCGGCGTATGCAATACACTTGCAAAACTTGACGAATTCATTTGATCAAAATATTTTTTTAAAGCTTTTTTTTCACGATTATAATAAAATCGCTGCTTTCTAAATTCCGAATCCCAACTATCTCTTTTCTTCATCTCAAAATCCTCCTGTTGTCATAATAAGATTAAGGAAGCAATATTTTTTTTGCTACCTCGTCATAATTTGGAATAAGTATTTTTCCCGTTTCTATCCACGCATCACGCCAACTTGTTCCAGCGCGTACTGCTCCTGCTTCCCATAATTCTTGATTAGATATATCCATATTATGATATGATGAAAACAAAATCTTTAATTTAACATCATTATCCATTTTTGCTAATCTATCATCTACTTGCGCATCGGCATTAAATAAACTCTTATTGCTCGTAAATATATAGTGTGTAGGATCTATAAAGGGAAGCAATCTCTGTAATGCCATAAATTTATCGACAAAATTTCTTGCTGAGCCACTAACATCAAATGGATTTATACTATCAGTACAGAGAAAAATCTCATAATAATCACACAATAACTTGATTGTTTCAATTGCATATGGAAGTATCTGAGGATTTTCAAACATATTTCTTCCCCTAACAAACTTATTAAATTCTTCAAATCTATTTTCAGGGATTGCTACAGCATCAATATAATAATCTTTAAAATCATCTATTATATAATTAGTATTCAAAAATGCATTGACAGCTTGTAAAAAGCCACCAAAAAATATAACTTCCTCGACATCCAATAATAAGGTCTTTTTCTTTTCCATATTACATTACCTCTTTTAACACTTTCGCCAATGTCTTGAGAGATTCCTTCTTTAATTCGCCTTTGACAATTTCGCATCTTTGAGGATATTCACTTAATATTACATCATCAGTTAATTCACTTAAAATCATAAGGCAATCATCGACATTTATATCCTCATGATCAAATAATTGATGTAATGCATGAATTTTATTTGATCTTTCTTGATAAAAACATGGTTTTCCATTTAATCTATATCCCTTAATACCTGAAACACTTTCTTCTACCTTGGTAATTATATCCGCATCGGCAAATTCACTTCGACCACTACACTGCATTCCGTAAACTCTATTACTTGGAGTACTTACTCCCGTTTCCGGAACAAAGAATTTATATATATCTTCTCCTAGAGAAATGCATCTATCGCCAAAGTGATCCATAGGTTTGCGCCTTGCTTCTATTGATGCATACCCATTATTTTCCAAAACATCAACCATTTTTGTTAAATCACTTTTCTTTATAAATTCGCGCATACTTATTAACTCATCTAGATTATCAAAAGTGCAAATTCCATTGCCGAATATTGTATAATCGGCCTTTACAGGTATAGTATATAAAGTTTCTACCTCTGGTCTAAAAAGAATTACCCTAATTCCATCTCCGCGCGCATCGCAATTACCTAAGTACTCATAACTCACTTCATTTTCCTTATTTACACGTCCACCAATCATGCGCATACAATACTCTGGACGATTAGACAAAATTACAATCTTAACCCCTTTATATTGTAAATTATTTAATCTCTTTATTCCTTCTCTTGTATCATCAACATCTCTTCCTAGTAAAGCCATATCACTTAAAATAATATTTTTCATAATTATTCCCCCTAAAAATTGTTATTATTATATCACATTGTATTTGCTTATCAATAGTTAAAGTTCTCTTGCATTCTTTAATATATCTTTAAACATTAAATAAACTGGCACTAATTCTGCACGTACTTCATCCATTGATACAATATTGTATTTTTCATCCATTTTAGACTCTAATTTATTCCATTCAAATTCTAAGTCATTATGTCTTCTTGCTAAAATTGACGCATAAGCCATAATTCCTCTAGCCGACATAAATTTATAACAATCCGCATTTGCGCATATTTCTGCTTCGATACTTGGATATTCTTCTGTACCATGATGCAAAGAAACACAATCAATTATATTTTTCTTATCTTCCTCACTTATATCGACAACTTTATCTAAGTATTCTTTCGTAACAACCAAGGCTCTACCTATATGCTCCTTTGATACGCCCTCCTTAGATGCCTCAGGCAACTTTGAATCCATAAAATTCATAGCAATTCTAATTACGTTCTCATTTGCGTCATACTTCTTAGCTAGTCTAACAGCCTGTTCTAAAGCTAAATCATCTAAAACCCCAATCTCTGATTTATTTTTCTCTAATTCACTTTCATTATAATCATAAGATACTTGTATTAACTCTTCTAATGTCATCTTCTATATCTCCTTCTCTTTCTAATTATATCATTTTTGAAAAAGTTATACTATGTGCAATTAAAAAAACGTGTTATAATAAAAAAATAAATTAGAAATGAGGTCTATCTATGTTAAGTAGTGGAATAATTATTGATGAAAGACAAATAGAACTTAAAGATGATGAAATAATTCCGTTTATAAAAAGATATGTAAATGAGCACGATGAAATAAAGGAGCAATATGATAAATTTGCCAATTGCCAAATGATTGTAAGTGATGAGAATTATAGAGAATTTGTCGTTCGCATCCTCGACTGGGTTGTAATTGAGAATATTAAAGTCTATTATCCCAAAGATGTTAAAAATCTTGATAAAATGGCCTATTTAAAGGCGGGATTTGATTTAAAAAAGATGGATAAATATGTACTAAAAGGTAAGAGATATGTTCCCTATATTGACCCTATTGAAATCAAAATTCAAGAACTTGGTGGAAAGGTCGTAAACAGTCCCGAAAACGAAATATCTCATTGGTACCCTAAAACAGCTAATATAGGTTTTAAAACACCTGAAACTCTAATAACCAAATTTACGGATGAAGAGTTAAATATAATCAAGCGCGCCGAGTTTAATAAATTCGACTATGAAGCTTTAAAGAGACGTTTAAACAAAGAAGCCTTAAGGCAAAATTTTAATCTAGATCAAGAATTATTTATGCGCTTCGGTTGTGCAAGCAACAAATTTTTCTTTGCCTCTTGTCATCTTCCCGACATGGACTTTTTACCAGATCGCCTACTCGCTTACTTCGATGGTCTTTATGAAAAACTTGAATGGCGAGAAAGTGCTGAACTAGTCTTAAGAGAATTCATAAAAACAAATTATTATCGAAGACAAATATATCATGGAATGCCTCTTAACACAGAATTCCGCATCTTCTTCGATTTTGATACCAATGAATTTCTTGGAATATATAATTATTGGGATAAGGAGACAATGATTGATAACCTTCACTCAAGAGATGAACGTATGACTTTTGCTGATACAATTCCTCTTATTGAAAGAGACTTTAACCTTCTTTCTCCTTACCTTGAAGATGAAGTTAAAAAGAAACTTCCAAATGCGAATCTTTCAGGAAAGTGGGCAGTTGACTTTATGTATGATGGAACCAATTTTGTTCTTATTGATATGGCTCGTGCCGAATGTAGTTACTACTATGAAAAAGTTCTTGAAAAACAATTGTCACTTCAAAACAACAATAAGTAAGGTGATAGCATGTTCATTTTAACAAGCGACGAACAAATTGATCAAAGAATAAAATATCCGGCCACAAAAAGACAACTATCGAAAGATTACAAAAAATTTGGAATAGCTGGCATGGAAATAATGAATTGGATAGAATACTTTGATCAAGCCCAAGTTCACGATAAAAATATATATGATAAAATCAATAAATTTTTTCATTATATCAAAATGATAACACCAGATTTTTGCAGCACCGAAGAGAAAGTTCAACTTCTAAAAAATATTGCCGAAGAGAAAAAATGGATTTCTGTAAAATTTGGTGATAATTCTATCATTGATGAACTTCCAACCTTTGATCCACAAAATCATTCTCCTGAATTTAAGATAATCAATCCTAGTTCACCAGAGGAAATACTTGATGAAATTGTCTATTGGACGAGATTCATGCTCACGAGAGAAGATCATAAAGTAGAAAATCTCTTAAATCTACATTTAATTAATCGTTGTGAAGAAGCTTCTAGATTTATTCATCAATTAGCATATTGTTATCATCTCAATGCTCAAATAGTAAAAATACCTGCCGGATTTAGTCAAGAAGAACTATTATATGATGAAGATACGGAATTTCATTATTTTGTTCTAGTTGAAATAGATAATAAAACATATATTATCGATTGTACTTACTCCCAATTTTTTAGTTGGTACCGCAACGAAATAGAGAGACTTGGCAATTATACATATTCTGGTTGTTTTTCCGGTATATATATGCTTAAAGATATTGAAAGAGAAAAAACAGCACGCACAATTCTTAAAAGAGGATGGATAGAACTAAATGAAGAGACAATCAAACATTACCTAGATGGTTTTGCTCTTTCCTATCGCAATGGCCTTTTTTATGAGAATTTAGGTGTTGCTGATTATCATACATCTTATGACATTAAAGATTATCATAATTTCCTTTTTGGCGATGATTCGCAAATCAGACGCGAAGGAAAAGAATATTTGGGCTATCAAATGCAAGTACTAAAAAATAGAGACTTTAAATTTTAAAAGTCTCTTTTTATATACTCTTTTATTGCTCTCGCCGTGTAAGTATCTTCCTTTAATATATCTTTTGGATAACCACTAAACACGATTTTTCCTCCATCTTTTCCAGCTTCTAGACCCATATCTATTATATAATCAGCATCGACAATAAAATCTAAATTATGTTCGACAACTATAATCGTATTTCCTTTCAAAACCATTTTTCTAAGAACGTTTTTTAGAATCTCAATATCTTTCAGATGCAATCCTTGTGTTGGCTCATCAAAGACATAAATATTTCCCTTTTTATTTAAATATTTTGACATATTTACCCTTTGAACTTCACCACCAGATAAGGTATCCAAAGTCTGGCCTAACCTTAGATAATCTAACCCAACATCACTTAATATTCTCAAATTATCCAAAATTCGTTGATCATCAAAAAATTTAATTGCCTCTAAAACCGTCATATTCAAAACTTCAGCAATATTTTTATTCATATATTTATAATTCAAAACATCCAACATATATCTCTTACCATGGCATATATCACACACCTGAGTAGCATCGCCAAGAAAATGCATATCCATCTTTAGGATTCCAAGACCACCACACTTAGGACATGCTCCCTTAGAATTAAAACTAAATATCCCACTATCGACACCATTTTCTTGAGCAAACAACAATCTAATAATATCAAATATCTTTGTATAAGTTGCTACATTAGATCTCGAATTTAATCCAAGATTTTCCTTGCCTACTTTGACAACATTTTCATTCCTTTCCAAAATATGCTTGATTAACGAAGATTTACCTGAACCAGAGACACCAGTAATACACGTCATCATATTCATCGGAATATTGACATCTAAATTGCAAATATTGTGAATGTTCACATTTTTGACCTCATAATGTTTTTCGATATTCTTTCTCTCATCGTTCAAACTTTTTCTTTTCTTCAAGAATTCCCCTGTTACCGATGTTTCCGTAATACCGTCTAACTTTCCATTATATAATATATTTCCACCCTGTGTTCCAGAGCCAGGACCTATATCAATGATATTGTCTGCACTTTCGATTAAAGTGCGATTATGTTCTACTACTATGGCAGTATTATTTTTGCTGACAATATTTTTAATGGCATCTACTATCTTAGTAACATCACGATGATGGAATCCCACTGTTGGCTCATCCATAATATAGACGAGTTCATTGAGGTTAGTATTCATGCTCCTGGCTAGTTTTATCTTTTGTGATTCACCATTTGACAAAGTATTAATGCCTCTATTTAAAGTTAAATATCCCAAACCCAAATTGATGATATTCGATATATCTTTGCGCATCTTATCGACAATATCCTTAACCATAACATCGGTTATATTGTCAATAAATTTATACAAATCAACCAATTCCATATTTAAAAGATCAACTAAAGTACAATCATTAACCTTAACCTCGCGCGCGTTTTTATTCAATCTCGATCCACCACAATGTGTACATGGCATTTCCTTAAAGAAAAGACGATCATATTCATTTATCGAAAGTCCCCTAGAATCTCCTTGTCTTTTCATAAGTCGTGTTACAATTCCCTCGTGAGAATAATTTTGCACAATTCCATAACTTTCTTGCGACAAAATAGTAGATTCCTTATATAACAAATCATAAAGTTCTTTTTCATCGTAATCTCTTATCTTTTTATCCATATCAAACAAATTTGATACTTTCTCAATATTGAAATATCGGGAATCAAGTTTCCAGGTTCTATGTTTAATTGCCCCCTCGTTCAATGATTTATCATAATCTATCAGTTTATCTAAATCGACACTTATTTCAAATCCCAAACCTCCACAAGCTTCACAAGCTCCTTTAGGAGTATTAAACGAAAAATAACTGCTATCATAAATAGGAATACCTAATCTTGAATATAATAATCTAAGATAAGTATATATCTCTGTTACTGTACCTACCGTACTTCGCGGATTTGTTCCCAATTTCTTTTGCTCAATTAAGACACATGGAGATAAATTTGTTATATCTCAAACATTGGGTTTATTTATTTTAGGTAAATTTTTAACAATATAAGTTGACATCATTTCATAAAAAGATGACTGCGCCATAGCATATATGCAATCAAATGCTAAAGTCGATTTTCCACTACCAGAAACTCCCGTTATAACATGAAATTTATGCTTTTCAATATCTACCGAAACATTCCTTAAATTATTTTCATTAGCTTCTATTACCTTTATTATTTCGCTCATTCAATCACTCCTATTTTAGTTTATTATAGCATACCTATTTTTTTATGTATCTATAATACACGTTATCCTCTGAACCAACTCTTTCTCTAAACAATTCCTCATAAGCAAATTTTTCTTTAAAAACTTCCCTCTGTTCTCTAAAAAAATCAAAATAAGGATGCTTAACCAAGTTTGTACAAATTACTTGACCACCATCATTTAAAAGAGATTCCAAATTTTTAACTATCATGCCAATCCGATATTTATCATTTAAATCCATTATATTAGATAGGTAAACTAAATCATATTTTTTATTATGTTTGCCACTTAAAGATAAATCACGGCATTCAAATGTCAAAGGATGACTACTTAGATGTTCAACTAAGTAACTAAGATCATCATCATAACAACAGGCAATTCTTTCACTCACATAATTAAATAAACAAGCATTATATAAATTAAAAAAGTATTTATTCATTTTTTCTATATAGATATTCCAAAATTTTACACTAGTTTTCTCATCATCATTGATATAAATTCTTTTTTGATTAATAATGCCTTGGATCACATCATACTCTAAATCTTTGCCATCCAATAAACCATTTTCTAGCATCCATTTTCGCAAATAATAATATCTAAGTGTTAAGGGATTAATATCAAATGTATCTATACTCTTTACTCGTTTTTCTATCAATGAAAAAGGAATATCAGAAGATGATAAAATAGAATAGACATCCAATCCTCTAACGTCGACAATATCCAATACTTTCGCAATATCTTCTGTTGTTCTTGGATAAATTTTCGTCCAATCTCTATAAGGGGCTTCTCCATTAAATATATCTTCTAAAATTCCAATATCTTTTCTTATATCTGCCATAATATTCTCCACATTTGTTGTATATTATAACATATCTTTTTAAATATGCACTGGTTAATTGCTTTAGCGAAGATGACGCCCCGTATCTTCAACTTTTTCATCCGTACCTATTGCCCACATTTGCTCTTCTAATTCTTCCATTTCAGCATCAGGATAAAAACCATTAGCATAAACAGCTCTTCTTCGAAGTTCAAAATATGCTTCACACATCTTTTCATCTTTTTCTTCTAATGCCTGATGTGCTAAAATTGCAGCAAATTCCTTATATTCACCCTCTGTCATTGATAATGGTTCGATATCTTTTTTATCTTTATCAGGAATATCGTATTTATCAAACCATCCACGTTCTTCATATTTTTCTCTAAATACTTCATCTGCTGATTTCTTCTCCATATATCTTACTCCTCCTAAAATCTTAATGATTTTCGATAAACATCTTCTCCAAATTCTGGATCAGTTGCCAATTTTATCATTTCATTCTTATCTATTTTTTCCATCTTATATTTGCCTTTGCTTAAAATATCCTGCGTCGTATCATATCTTCCTGTATGAAGATAAAATTCCTTAGCCTCTTCAATTTCTTGCATTATTAATTCTTCAAATGAAACAGAAGTAAAATAAGCATCTTTGGCATATTTACATAAATCTCGTTCTTCATAAAATTGTTGAAATATTGGGCTATAAGTTAATATATGAGCGTGCCTATCAAAAACTCCTCTTATCCTTTCACTTGGATCACTTAACTTTATTCCACTATAGCGTATTCCTTTTTCAACATTTTCTTTTCTAAGATTACATCCACTCATAGTAACCATAGAACACGAACCAGTAATACAGTCATTTCTAAATTTTTTAAGAGATTCTAGATTATTAAAATCATATTGTTCAAGAGCTAATGGACTGATAAATTTCAAGTAAAATCTCTCGGCATCAATTTCTCCTTTTCGCATATCCAAAATTTGTTCAAAAACACTATTAGAATCATCCAGTTCATACTCTTCAAAGTTAATAACATCATCTTTATAAACTTTAATCATAAATTCTCCTAATGCCAAAGAGAAAACTTTCTTGTAAGTGGATCAAGAATTTCTTTTTCACCAAATGTTGCAATACAATAATACTTCATATCTTCATCGCCTGTATCACGAGTTTTATCAAGTTGTTCCCTGTAAGTATCCCCAGTCATTGTCTCAGTAAAATCGGTAAAGAGAAGATTATGCTCAATTAGATTCCTTCTTAATTTTTTTAGCTCGCCATTTTTTGCTCTCAATACTATTAAAGATAAACCAGAAATACTCTTATGAACTGAATCATCTTTATCCACAAAATCAATAAAACTCATCTTTTCCTTTATATCATCGGGAGCCATAGATACTAATCCTGCACAGGAATGGGCAATAGCATTTAGGGCTTTTCCCATCTCAATATCTTTATTTATTACCGCTACAAATTTATACGTTTCATTGTATACTATTTTTTCCATAAAACCTCCTATTAAAGCGCTATTTCTTTAATTTAACATCCTCATTTATTTTCTCTAACATTTCCGAAACATCTCCTTCAATGTGAATAAGACCACTGACATTTGCTCCAACCTTCTCCCAAAAAGCCAAAGCATTTTGATTTTCAATGCGATAGGTAATTGAATCAAAACTTTCTACTCCATTAGCTTTTGCTTGATCAAAGGACAAACCTACCAATCTCTTTGCTATTCCCATTTTTCGGTATTCTGGCATCACATACAATTCTGCATTAGTTAGACACTTTCCCGTTGCACCACTTCTCTCATAAGCGCCAAAGAATCCAATAACATATGGTTCCTCATCTTCTCCTTGAGCATACTTCACAGTTAAATATTTCAATTCAGAAAACATTTCATAAAAAGTTTCATCAGACCACGTTTCATCCAAAGAATCTCTGTAATATTCAATGTAAGATTTGCAGATTCTCGTTAATTGCTCCTTTGTTGCAGCCTTTGCAAACTCTGGATAATATAATGTCTTAAATTCATTGGGAGTAGTGATCAAATTTTTAAATAATGCAAGTCCTCTTCTCTTGCCAATGTTTTTGATGTCCATTTCTAAAAAATGTCTGACCTTATCATTTATTAATCCCATTGGAAGTAACGTAACTTTTTTTCCATCAATTACTTCATCTCTCGCTTCATCAGCCAACTGTTTATAAGGAACATTGGAAAAGTCAAGGCTACAATTTCTCATGATACTATCCACACTGCTTTTCGACACGCACTCATTTAATGCATATTCGCATTCATCACTTAAATCAACATATTCATACTGTCTCATCATAAAACCTCCTATTTAAAGTGAATCGTATTATGTCGGCAAGATTGACATGACGGTCCTAAATCAATATTATACTTTTCCGTTATCTCTCGCGTCTTAATTAAAACTTCTTTCATAAAATCTGGTGTTGGCGCATCAATACTGTCATCAATTGGCACATATGGACTCAAAATAGGTACACAGCCAATCTCACATAAATCCTTAACTGCTTTCAAAGTATCGGGAATGCTTTCTAACCCAACTACTAAACAGGATTTAACATTTCCTATGCCAAATACTTCTACTGCCAATTTTATGAATTTTAAATAATTATCGTATCCAACCAGCGACTTTTGTGGTATTAGATTCTTTCTAGCATTAGAATTATATAATTCTAAATTAACATATAATCCGCTTATTTTCCAATTCTTAAGGCTTTTTATAAAACTCCTGTAACCATCACTATTATCATCTCTAACCGTTAATCCTCTAGGAACTAACATAATATCTATTGGATAATTATCTCCATACTTTTCTCCAAAATACTTATAAACCCTATTTAAATATTCGTAACTTTCATCCAGGCTCCTAGGCGTTCCACCACTAATAAGGACATGCCTAAATGAAACATTTTTCATTGCATAGGTAAATGCTTCATCCAACTCCTCAATACTACATTCTTGATAGCCATATTTATTTATATCACAAAATTTGCAATGATTAGCACACCCACTTATTGGCTGAAGCCTTAATCTATCACCATGGACATTGACAACATCGGTTATTAATTTTCCTGTACTCAACGCCACTTTATCTAATGCATAATCTGGTGGCTGAATTATTTTAACAGAGCACACCTTTAATCCTTCACATAGCAAACAGAATTCATCATTTTCAAAATCAATTTGATATTTGCTTGCTTCATATAAATTAGCATTAACATAGATTTTATTATCAAGTAAAACCATAAGTCCCTTAGTCGTAATATAATCATCATTATTGACTTGCCCATTACTACCCTTTTTTAACATTTGATAACAATTAGGACTAAGCGATATCCCATAATATAATAAATCTAATTTATATTCATACAATTCCTTCATTATAATTCCTCTTTATATACCTAGCACAATTGTATCATATCTTCCCTTAATTTTCTTATTTTACCATTAAATATTTACACTTATACTTAACTGATTAATTATTTGGTAATCTCTTCTTTTTTTGCAAATCTCGCAAAATTATATTTAATCTCTCTTCATCACTCATAAAGGGATTTTCTAATTTTAAATCTATTAAATCAAATGCTAAATCTCGTATATATGGATACCCCGAAAAAAGCTCATTCAATTCCGTGCCATTTAACAAAGAATATTGAGGCGCATCACTCAAACAAATATATTTTTCGTTTTCACAGATAGAAAGATAATCTTTTATATCATCGGTTTCTCCTCCACACAAACCACTTTGTCCTTGATTTTCTAATTTATTCTTATTGTGAACAGTCGTAACTATGTTATATTTTGTACTAAATACATTAAGAAAATATGTTTTAGTTATTAAATTCATTAAAAAATCATCTTCTGTAACATTTGGCATTAAAACATATAATTCTTTTTCCTTTAAGGATAAATACTTTGGTAAAAATTTTAATAAATCTCTCTTTTCAAAAACTACTCCATCTTCTAAAATTTTCAAACACTTTTGGATTCTTGCTCTTATAATAGTTAATTGCTGCTTTAGTTTTTTCTTTTCTATCTTTAACTCTCTTTTATTTGGATCAAAAAATTTAATCTCTAAAGCGTCAAGTTTTTTAAAAACCTGCTCCTGTTCTTCTCTACAGACATCCAAGTAAAGTAATACATCTTTTGTGCATGTAAAGCCTTTGTAATTATACATAGTATTCCTCCTAAATTGTTTACTATTTTAACACATTTTTAACAACAATAAAACTCCATTATTTGGAGTTTATTTTGCATTGAGATAATTTATTACTCGATTATAAGCCTCATCCATATTCTCTAGATTGTTTAAGAAGTCAGAATTAATAAATTTTCCTCTTCCTGTATAGGCACCAATCTCATTAAGATGTTGTTTAAGTAGCCAAATTTGATCTGTAAAACCATTCTTTAATATTTCATATAAATTTTCTTTTGTTTCCCACTTTACTTCATGTTCGGATTTTTCATTTTCATCAAGATCTACACGCACACTATCCTGAAGTTCAATATAAAATGCCGTAACATTAGAATATCTATTTACTCCCTTATGCGCCGCATAAAAGACATTTGCCATTTTAAATGGCATCTCTCTTATTTCTTTTAAGTTAAAATATCCACTTTCCTCTTTTAATTCGCGAATTGCTGCCTCTTTAGGAGTTTCTCCCTCTTCTACTCCTCCTGATATAAAACACTTCCATGACTGATTTTTATAATCTATAAAAAGATATTTATCTTCACTCCAATGTTTAACTACCAAAACTACATTTTCTCTTATCGACCATTCTTTATCTTCTCTTGGTTTATTTTCATCTAAACTGGCATTTACTGGCATTACTACCTGTTTAATCGGAATATCGCACATAATAGCTAATTGATAATCTTTCTCTATATGAGCAGGTATTCCTAAATATGGTTTTTCCGTATCCACTAGTATTATTGGAATTTCTTCCTTTGTTATTGGATGAAGTGCTTTCTTTCCTTCTAAATATTCATAGTTTAAAGGGACAGCTAAAAATGTAACACCAAATATCAAATCTGGTCTTTCTAATCTTGCAATTAATGTATCATCATAATCATTAACATCTAAAGTTACATCAATTGGTGAAAATTTAACAATTTCCCTTTTTCCATTCATAAAATCTTTAACATCATTTCTCCACATAAACAAATAATCTCCTAACATTATATTATGTTACCTATTCCTGATTTTCCTCTTCGTTTTTATCCTTGCTCCAATCTTCATAAGGATCATACCCTTTGCTAAGTTCATATTTTATATGATTATCTCTTGCTACTCTCACGGCTTCACATCCATTATTACTTGTCGCACTTGCTCCATCTGTTACGATAAAAAATGGCAAATCATATTCGGCTGCTAACTCCCTAACTTTACTTACAAATTCGCGGGCTTTTTCTTTATTATTATCCATATATATCCCTCCTTCTTTTACTACATACGAAATCCTTGCATAAACTTTCTTGTTTCGGCGTTTTCCTTTAATTGTTCTAATATATCTTCCGGTTTTTCTCCACCATTTTTTTGATATTCTCGCAAATCTACCAATTCATGTTCTGGTTTATAAGTAAACAGAAAATCATCAAAAGGTTTATCGGGATCTATGCAAATCTCCCCATCACTTCCGCCACCATCGTGATCAGCTAGACCGTGATTTTTTAATCTACTTAAAGTCGTAACCATTATCACACTATAAAGTCTTTGAGCAGATCCCGCGGGAATCTCATTTTTTAACCCATTGAGTACAATTACCTGATTACTCGACCAAAAGGCCTCTGGTTTGGGAGTTGGTGACGGAACAGCTCTTCTAGTAAAAATAACATAATTATCATCATAATCAGCATCGCCTTTGAGAAATTTATAAGTGTTCTCGGCATATTTAAATTGCTCTGATTCATCAGGACAGACATTAATTAAGTTTGATAGAAAATATTTATCGCGAAAGACCGTTGAAAATAAGACATCATCCACACCCAACCTCTCATTCCACTCTTTAATTTTTTTCCTTTCGGAATCACTATATTCTCCCCAGATTATTTTATTACTTTCCTCAACTTCATCTAATAATTCGTCATACAAATTACTGTATATACTCATCTTATCACCTCATCTTACATACCTATAATCATTATAACATAGAAAATATCATTAAGAATTAAATAATATTTTGACATATGCCAAAACATAGCTAAATTATTATCGCTTTTGAGACTCGATATACGTCTTAATAAATCTTTTATTTTCATCATCAAGTTCATCAATCACTTTTTGATAATCTCCAAGCAAGTAATTTTTATATTCTAAAGAATATTCATCTCTTAAATTATACTTTCTTATTTCTCCCGTAATAAAATGATTATCTAATTTGTCAACAGGGATTGCATATTCTAATAAAGGAACAGCAGGATGTATACTCTCCGGATATATCCCAAGCCCTCTATATTTATCTAGTATATCATCAGATATATCATAGGAAACAATATAACACTTATCATCACACCCCATTGAATCAATACCGGAAACATATTCTAACGCTCCTTCATAAAAGTGAAAAAAGTGCAAATAACTAACTCCTTTTTCATAATTATGTGTATTAATTCCATCATTAAAACTAGTTTTAGGAACACTAATAATTCCATTCATATAATCCTGATATTCATTTATTTTTCTACCATCTTCTAAATAAAACCAGACATCCTCTATTACTCGATAAACTCTCATTTTTCTTTCTCCCTATAATTATCTTTTTTCATAAAAAAGTTTGGTTTTTGATAAAAAGCCTTTATTTTAAGGTTAAAATACAAGAATTTGATTTGATTTCACTACTTATTTACCACTTTGAAATTAATTTTTAAATTTATTTTATAATTTCCAAGTTCTACCATCCCAAAGTTTAAAATTAGGATTGGGGTTCATTTTTATATTAAATTCTTTAATATAATTATCTATTTCCTTTTTTGAAATGTATCCTTCTGAGTAAGGTATATTATCTTTTTCGGAAATGTAAAAATCTTTTATACCATCTATAAATGGTATTCTATCATAGATATACAAAACATCTGACATAAAGCCAATATGTTTATCATATTGCTTGGCTTTTTCTGATGTATAATTTTTTTCTATTTCTTCAATTAAAATTGAGCAATCGCCTCCATCCCAATATTTATCTTTATAATTTTTTAAACATAATACAGGAAAATTTTCTTCTTTTTTTATATATTCTAAATTAACAATTATATAATAATTGTTATGTCCAATTTTTACTTTTTTCGATATTTTCAATTTCGATTTCTCCTTCTCGTTTGTTTTTGTTATTAATTTTTATATAGCAAGTTAAATAAATTATATCAATTTTCTGCGATATAGTCACTAAATTAAATAATTATAATTGATATTATAAACTATATTGCTACATGCTTCATGCTACATAATAAGGGTAATACTATGCCTTATTATGGCGAGGACTTTGTGGCTACGCCACTAGTCTCACTCATAAGATTATACTTTAACATTATACAATGTTGTAGCATTTTTTAATATTTAAAATTAATGTTTCAAAAAATATTTAAATTTTTACTACTAATTTACTACTTTTTAACGTAAAAATATAAGAAATTATAAAAATATATGTGAATATCTTCTAAAATTAAAAATATCTTAAATGCTTGTAAATAAAGATTATAAAGACATTTAAGAACTTATAAGAAGATACTCCAAAAAATGCAATATTTTTTATAATAAAAAAATTCAATTTATAAATTGAATCTTCTTTAACAACTTGCCAAATATGCCAATCGTCTATTGCCGTTTTTCCTTCTATGAGTTCTTGTTGTTGGATTTTTAATTTCCTCTGGCAAATCTATATCATATTTTTCCTTTACTTCTTCTTTAGTCATAACTACCGATCGCATCGTTTCTATATCAAATACACGAGTTAAATGATATTGCTTAGTAATGCTGTTTCCTTCAAAGAATAAAACACATCTTGAATTATATTGTATAAATTCATCTTTACCATTGAATGTATTTGTAAAACATATTCCAATACATAATAATTGATCATCTGTTTTAACAATAATCTCTTTACAAGATTCCCTATATTGACTTCTTCCATACTTAGAAGAAAAAATATCATTTTTCTCTCTAATAATTAATTCTTTTTCAGCATTTAAAACAACTTTTTTCATCCAAAACTCCCAATTAACTTATTTTCTAATCTATATTAAACAAACACATTGTTTGTAAATTACTTAATGGTGGACCCGAGCGGAGTCGAACCGCTGTCCAAAATACTCTTTTAAATAGCGTCTACAGGTTTAGTTAGAATTATTATTTCATATGCACAAAAGTATCTAACAAACTAATGCATACTATTCTATTAAATTTTCATCTATATCACATAGAAATTAACATAGACATATTCCATATATATGAACCAATATTTTAACTATGGAAAATTAAAATATCAGCGCTTCTTTGCTATCTTAAGCAAATGCTAATGCTGAAGCAAAATTTACTTTTTTGTCGTTTAATTTTAAATTTTTGCTACTTAGGGTAGCCACCACCTGCAACTAAATCAAGACTGTATCCTGTCGAAACCAAGTACGAGCCCATTTACAAAAAAAATAATAACACATAAGTTACTATTTTTCAACTATTCTTGTAATTGAGACATATCTATTATCAATTCGCCATCCTTGCTATATAGATATTTCTCTCTTGCATATTTTGCTGCATATTCTGGATCTTGAAGCTTGACAACTTCTCCTGATAAGGTTTCCTCCTTATCGACAAGATTACTATATTTTTGTTCTAACTCTTCTTTTAGCCTGCGATTTTCATAAATCTTCTGCCAAGTATTAAAACACGAAAAAGCTATTAGTCCAGCTATGCCAACTAACACTAATGTATAACAAATGAGTCTCATATGATATTTTCTATGCTTTTTCATAGTATCTTCTCCTTACTTATATATTATCAAAAAAACCTCATCTTTTGTGAGAAGACGAAGTTCTTATTTTTTTCTTTACATGCATTTTTACAACACAAGAGAAGTAAATCGCGTAAAGTACCATTAATACGACATATTCATTAAAAATAAAGTAGTTATATAGATAACATATTGAGGAAAATATACCAATAAATAATACTGTCATTAATATTTTAACTATGATATTTAATCTAATACATAAAAGATATATAGATGATAAAATAAAAGATGTTACAAATATAATAATTAAATATATTAATTGATTCATTTAAATAACTTTGTAATTAAAGAATCTCCTGCTTTAGAATGATCTAGATAGTTAATACTGTCAATATTTCCCTTTATTGAAACATTGCCATCTATGGTATCTAGTTTTATCATCTCCAAAGAATTTCCCTTAATTATAATATCTCCCATATTTGATTCCAAAGTAAATTGCTTATCATCAAAATTTACTATTCTCTTTATTCCACTTATAACTATACTTTTTCTTTCTACTATTTTTACTATATGATTTAAATTAGTTGTTTCCATATTTCCTCCTAGTAAATCATATTATTAAGTCAAAAAAAAATTCACAAAAAGTGAATTTTATTCTTCAGTTCCTACATTCTTAAGTTCACGCTCATATTCTGCTAAAATTGCATCGGCAAATAACTTGCGTGCTTCAGCATTGATTGGATGAGCTATATCTCTATATTCACCTGGAGCTGTTTGTTTACTTGGCATCGCTAAAAATAAACCATTATCTCCTTCAAGAATTCTTATATCATGAACAGCAAATTGGTTGTCAATTGTTACTGATGCGAATCCTCTCATTTTTGAGTTTTCTTTTTCAACTACGCGTACTCTAACATTAGTAATTTCCATCATGTCACCTCTCTATTATAATTTCATTTTAATACAAAAAAGTGTAAAATGCAACAAATTTATCGCGGATAACCAACATACATCATTCCATTGCCTACTAATCCGACAATGCCTTTTTTCAAGATTCTATACTTTTAAAGATACTCCACCCATACCATCATAAGAATTAGCTAAAGAATTGTTAGAAAAATAAATAACATTTCCTAATCCTTTATCATTAAATGTATAAGCTTTTCTAACTGAACTAAAATCCACACTTTTAGAAGCATGTTGATAACTACCATATACTGTTGTACCCATTGGAACCTTAAAATGAATCACAGAACTATATCCCATAGGAACAGAAGGAATCAAACCAAGATCATACTGGCAAGTAGCCGCTCCGCCAGAAGATAATTTTGCAGTTAAACCAACACCTTTTTTTCCTAGCGAACCATCTGCTATATTCCATCCACTATAAGTAGGAGCATAATTAGTTGTATAATAATTATACGTATTTGGCAAAACAACACAATCATCCTCAAATTTAGTTTCCTTAGATGTAAAACTTCCACTATAAGTATTATTAATAATTTCACCGCCTACAGTTCTTGCAGCTATAATATCATAACTTTTAATTTTAGGTACTTTTTTCCAATTCAGTATTACGTTAACTTGCCTGTGATTGTGTACTCCGCCTAAAGAGTATGAAGTTATTTCCAACTTTTTATATGTTGTTTCATGAGAAGCAGATAAATCTAATAAATTTATCATTGTTTCAGTTGTTTTTTCAGTTTCGTACTCTTCCTGTGTTATCTCCTCCACTATAACATTTGACATGCCATATCTTAATGTTGTAGTTTCCTTGAAATATCTTACTTCTGCCCCCAAAAAATTAATATCTTCCATATCCTGGTAAGCATCATATAATTCTTGAGTCATATCTTCAATTTCTTTTTCACTAAATCCAATTTTAATAAACTTATCATAGTTTGCTTTAGAAAAAATGACTCCGTTATGATTAGTAAATATCTTATCTGTTGCAAAAACATTAACACTCATTATCAAACATAACATATATAATACTACCGATACTATAATTTGTTTTTTCATCATTTATCACCTTCCATTTATATTACAATCAAATTGACATTTAATAAAATTTTTTATTCAAAACCATAAAGAGATTTTATGATTATTTAAAAGATAAAGCAAATTATTTCTAAACTATTAATTTTTTCATATAATTATATACCATGCTATCATCCAAGTAAAAGTAATTTGTTGAATCAAGCGTATACTTAGTTGATATATTATCAATTTCAATATTTACAATGGAAGTTACTGGTATTTCAAATATTATTTCCTTTTTTATAGGATAGTTAATACTGCGTCCAACTCTAAAATTTTCCAAATCCTTAGGTGTTTCTAAAATTAAGAATCTTTGATTAGTTATTATAGTTGTCACTTCAAAAAAATCTTTTTCTTTTTTCAACTTTCCGCCATCACTAATAAGAAAAACCTCTTCATCTTTATTTAATTTATACTCATACATATTCATTTCTCCCAAAAAGAGCACAAGAAATCAACCCATACTACTATATCTTCATTTTAATACAAAAAAGTTTAAAATGCAACAAATTTATCGCGGATAACCAACATACATCATTCCATTGCCCACCAAACCACCTATACCATTCTTGCCGTATTTAGTTTTACTTAATAATTCTTTTATATCGATGCTCTTACTTTTATCTGTCATAGCAACATTCACAGCAATAACTGCTGGATCTAGAGCATGAATATTTACCCTTTTGGGACTTGATGCAAAATTAGCACCACTTTTAATAATATCTTCATAATCACTCTGACAAGCACCAGCTATAATAACTAACTTTTCATGAGAACTTTCATAATCTCTTGCTATTTGCACAGCTCTAGCAAAAAACTTCGAATTTTTATAATTGTTTATATTATTTACTGATCCCATTTTCTCGTAATATGCATCATGACCTGTTAACACTAAAATGTCGGGTTTTGTCTCCTTTAAATACTTGTCTAACACAACAGGTATTTCGCTTTCCTTTACCTTTTTTCCAATAGCTAGCACCCCTGCTCTTTTATAAAATTCTAAACTTTTATTCAAATAGTCTTCATCGCCATCTATATGTAAAATCTTCCCTGGCATATAAAAATATTCATCGCGATCTCCCAATTCAAACTCACAATCAGGCATATATTCATCTTTTCTATCGCTTAAACTTAAATCCTCTAAAGGAGCATCAGCATAAAGTCTTATATCAGTTCCTTTTAAATAGGCAATATTTTCCTTTATTTCCGTAATAATGAAAACAACATCATTATCATAACTATTCCTAGTCACAATATTTCCCACTTCAAACATAATCATTCACCTACTATAATGTATGATGAATTAATCAGAATGTTAAAAAAAGAGAAGTTTTTAACATTCTCTTACTTAAAATACTCATTTGTCATTTTAACAAAAATATCACAAGGTAAATCTTCAGCACGGTTATTCAAAGAATATCCTAAAGAATCCAATATCATATTTAGTTTTTCTTTATCATAATTTTTTAAATTATTATTTAAATTCTTTCTCTTAAATTGAAAAGCATCGCGAACTAACTTGTTAAAATTATCAATATTTACTTCCATTTTATCTCTTTTACTAGTTAATTTAATAACTGCACTGTCGACATTGGGTTTAGGCACAAAATTATTCTTACCAACAACAAACAATTTTTGAACATCAAAATAATAATTTAAGAAAACCGTAATTGATCCGTATTCACGACTTCTAGGTTTTGCTGAAAACCTGTCCGCCACTTCCTTTTGAACCATAAACACCGCTCCACTTACATCGATATTAGACTCAATCATTTTAGTTATTATCGGTGTTGTTATGTAATAAGGCAAATTTCCAATAATAAATAAATCATCATAATCTATTTTTTCAATATCTTGAATGATATCTCTTTTTAAAAAATCATCATAAATAATATGTGTTTTATCATCTTCTAATTCACTCAAATACTTTTTGGTATCCTCATCTATTTCATAACAGAGCAGATTAGCATGATAATTTTTCAAATTTCTCGTTAAAGCTCCTCCACCAGGTCCAATCTCAATAATCAAATCTTCCTCTGATGGACTGATTGAATTTACAATATTATCTATAATAGCTCTATTAGTTAAAAAATTCTGTCCAAATTTCTTTTTAAAATTAAATTCCATAAGTATCCCTCACACCTAAAGTTTACCATATAATAGCAACAAAATACAACTTAAGTAGACACCTTATGATATAATAATTACAAGGTGATAATATGGAAATTGACTACAAAAAAATAGATACAGAATTAAATATGTTTGCCATAGATGTCATATATGAAATATTGGATAAATATTCATCCCTAATCAGTGAAAAAGATAAAGAAACTTTTATCGAAAAAATAACAAATAATCGCGTAATAGTAGTCGATATGCCTTCCAAAGAAGATGAAATATTTTTCGAAGGAAATATTCCCAAAGCTCACGGTCCTCGCGCCAAAAAAGATGGGCTAATTCACATTTATCCCTATGTATTCCGTAGCCAATCCACCGAAGAAATTATCCAAAATTGTATCAATCATATAATAATTCACGAATTATATCACTTTATTATAAAATTGGATATTAAAGGAAATTATCCGCAAGATGAAATTGACTTTGGACATTATCTAACTGAAGGTATGGTTCAATTATTTTCTGAAATACACCAAGGTAAAAGTGATAGAACTTCTAAATATCGCCAAAATGTTAATAACGCTCAAATTATCTATGAAACATTAAAGAATAATCTATCACTCATATTCAAGCACAATTATAAGGATATATTCGCCAAATTCCCCAATTTATCCTCTGTTTATGATGAATATTTAAAAGAGAGAAAATTCAATGCCAAATTAAGTGAATTCTTTGAAGAAGTTTCACCACTTCTTAACTGGGAGACAAAAAGACTTATAGCGAAGTCAAAATCATTTAGTATTAACGACACTTTAATTAACTTAAAAGCATTAATTGAGAAAAAAATGAATGTAGATGATGCCAAAAATTATTGTAGTAAGTTAGACGAAATATACGAATCATGCTTCGCTCAAAATAAAAAGAGCCTTGTTTAGCTCTTACATAGGTTTTCTTTCCCAACCAAATCTTAAAACATCATAAGTAAGTTTATGTCTGCCAACATTCTTTAGGGCATAGGCTTCCGACTCAACTAATAAATCGAGATCATTTCCCAACACACCTCTATCTAATACGATAGCGGTTATTTTTTCTTTGCTTAAATACGGAGCATCAAAAGTTACAATTGAACCACAAGGCAGATTTTTACTAGAAGCAACAATTCTAACATTTCCATAATCAAGGTCATCATATGTTGTTGTTCCATCTCCTACCCATTTACCGGTACATCCCAAATGTCCATTGCATGCAGGACATAAAGCTCCATAGCCAGTTAGATCTCCAGTAAAGGTATCTAAAACCATAAATTTATCATTCATTTTTATCTCATTATATTTAAAAGCCATAGCATTTAAATCCAACGTTTTATTTAAATTTTCATTTGTTATTTTCTCGTTTGAATTAAAAATATTTACTTGTTGTAATAACACTACAACACCTAATAATAATAGAATTTTTGTTGACTTATTAATTATTGAAAAAACCTTATTCATTACTATCACCCTACAAATAATATTGTAGCATTACATACTCTAAAAGTCAAAAATATCTTGCACGTTTTCTTCAGTTTTTTTCATTACCTCATCTAACGTAATATTTTTAATATTTGCCAAATACTCAGCAATAACCTTCACATATTTAGAGGCATTTTGACTTCCTCTAAAAGGTTCAGGAGTTAAAAATGGAGCATCTGTTTCCAATGTTAAATTTTCTATCGGAAGTTCTTTTATAATTTCATCTACTTTGGAATTCTTAAAAGTCATTACGCCACCTACACCGATATAATAGCCCATCTTTATGAGAATCTTTGCCGTCTCTAAGCTTCCGCTAAAACAGTGAATTATTCCCCTCGTCTTAAAATCTCTTAAGGAATCTACCATATCTTGCGTAGATTCTCGATTATGCACAATAACTGGTAGATCTACATCTTCTGCTAGTTTTAATTGCTTTTTAAATAGGGCAATCTGTTCCACTTTATGTTCTTTATCATAGTGATAATCTAAACCAATCTCTCCAATAGCAACAAATTTAGGATCAGATAACACCTCATAAACTAGTTTTTCTAATTTTTGAAAATCTTCATCATAGAATTCTGGATGAATTCCCAAACAATAATAGACATTATCATATCTTTTTCCCAATTCTATTACTTCCTGGCATTCTTGCAAGTTCGTAGCAGCCACTATTATTCTCCCAACGTCACTTGCCTTTGCCTCTTCTACATATTTATCCATATCTTCATAGTAACATTTTAACAAATGACAATGTGTATCCGTTAACATATCTTCACCTCCTATCAAAAAAGTCAGTATTACTGACTCTATTTTTCTTGATCAATTCTTTTAAATAAAATCTCTGCTTCGTTTAATTTTGTACCACTTTCATATTTACCAAATTCCAAAGTTGAAGCATAAGAACTTTCTTTTGTATTGATAAATTCCAAGATTTTTGCAGCAGTATCTGGTAAAAAGGCCTGTAGATAGACAGCACATACACGAATAGATTCAGTCAAATTATATAAAACTGTCTTTAATCTATCTTGACCATTTTCATCTTTAGCTAAAACCCATGGAGTTGTCTCGTCAATATATTTATTTGATGCTCTTAAAACACTAAATATTTCATCAATAGCATCTGCTATTTTTAATTCATCCATTCTCTTTTGAACATTTTTACCCAATGCTTCTACTTTTGTTATCAAAGCTTCATCCTCTGGTCCTGATACCCTTGTATTTTCAACAATACCATCAAAATATTTATTGCTCATTGCAATAGTTCTATTGACCAAATTACCTAATACATTGGCAAGTTCGGAATTATTTCTTTCAACAATTAACTCCTCTGTTATTACACCATCATCGGCAAAAGGTATTTCATGTAAAACGAAATATCTAATCGTATCCAATCCATATTTTTCTACTAATTCATCAGCATATAATAAGTTTCCCTTTGATTTACTCATCTTATCTCCGCCACTTAAAAGCCATGGATGTCCAAAAACTTGTTTAGGTAATGGAATATCTAGACTCATTAGAAAACAAGGCCAATAAATAGTATGGAATCTTATTATATCTTTACCAATCAAATGCAAATCAGCTGGCCACCATTTCTTAAATTCATCTGTTTGTTCATCAACGTCATAGCCAATATTAGTTATATAATTAGTTAAAGCATCAAGCCAAACATAAACAATATGTCCTGGAGCAAAATCAACAGGGATTCCCCAATCAAAAGATGTACGAGAAACACATAAATCCTGTAACCCTGGCTTGATAAAATTATTTATCATCTCATTTTTACGTGAAACCGGCTGAATAAATTCCGGATGACTCTCAATGTAATCTACTAATTTATCTTGGTATTTTGATAATCTAAAAAAGTAAGCTTCTTCCTTTTTAGGCGCAACATCTCTTCCACAATCGGGACATTTTCCATCAACTAATTGACTTTCTGTCCAAAATGATTCACAAGGAGTACAATACAATCCCTCATACTCTCCTTTATAAATATCGCCCTTATCATACATTTTTTTAAATATATGTTGAACTACTTTTTCATGTTGTTTATCCGTTGTTCTAACGAATTTATCATAAGTAGTATTCATTAAATCCCATATATTTTTTATTTCGCCTGCCAATCCATCAACATAAGTCTGTGGGTCAACACCAGCTTCACGAGCTTTTATCTCAATTTTTTCTCCATGCTCATCTGTTCCAGTTTGAAAATACACATCATATCCTTCTAATCTTTTATTTCTTGCAATGGCATCAGCAAGAACAATTTCATAGGTATTTCCTATATGTGGTTTACTTGAAGTATAAGCTATAGCTGTCGATATATAATATTTTTCTTTTTCCATTATTTTTCCTCCTTATATAATTCACCTGTTTGATAATTTCTCAAGATTTTTTTAGATGGTTCACATAAATTGATCGGTAAACTATCCATCGCAAAAAATCCATAATCAATGTGTTCTTCCGTATCTCCCAAAGAGATTTCTCCACTCCATACTCCTGCTTTGATTCCTACTGTTAAAAAGTGTGCATATTCATTTATATCATCTGCTAGTGAAACAACACTTAAGTCATCAATCAAGAGATTAACTTCACTCAATGCCTTTCTTTTAGCTGCATCAAAAATGGTCTCCCCATATTTTACTTTTCCAGCAGGTAAAGTCCAAGTTCCCTCTAAACGCATATCGCTATCGGCTTTAACAGAATCCTCATTTCTTAATATCAGTAGAACTTCGCGTAAATCATTTAAAATAATTACCCCTAATCCAGCACCCGGATTTTTTTCCATAAATATTCCTCCCAAAAATAAAAAAGCCACAAACATAAGGACGATTTACTCGTGGTACCACCTTATTTTATGACTTTCATCACCTCTTAATCTTAACGCGATTCATTCGTTTTAAACTCCAGACCCATTCGACTAAACGCTTTCTTATCTGCTTTCACCTAATCAGACTCTCTAAAAAGAACTCATTTTAGCTTCTTTCCTTCTTCGCTTAACAAAGTTAATATAACACAATATTTTTTTAACTTCAAGTTATTTTATCATATTGACAATTTCATCTAAAATATCGACCATATAATAGATAAAATGTTTTTCTAGATGCAATAGAGGTAAAGCTATGTGGATTTCTTTATTCTTATAACTCAATCTAAACTTTGGATTTATATTATAAGACACCAAGAATAATTTATCACCTTCTAGTTTATTAGAAACATTTTCAGGAATTGCCACCTCAATCGTATTGTTATACTGTCTTACTCTATTAATATGTAATCTATCGGCTAATTTTTCAAACCATTCTTCATACATATATATTTCTAATTCTTCGGAAATAGTGCCAAATCGATCTTCTATTTCCTCTTTAACCCTCAAGAAAGATTCCTTATCTTTTATCTCACTTATCATTTTATGAATTTCAATTTTGATATTTTCTTCACTGACATAATCATCTGATATATGATTAGCTACCTCAATAAGAGGCATCTGTTCCTCATCCGTTGGCAAAGTTTCTCCTTTTTGGCGACTGATTTCTTCCTGAACCATCTGTGTATATAACTCTAACCCGACATTTTCAACAAATCCAGCCTGGTCGCTTCCCAAGAAATCTCCTGCTCCTCTAATAGCTAGATCCCTCATAGCAATCTTATACCCACTTCCAAGCTCTGTAAAGTCCTTTATCGATTGTAATCTCTTAATAGCTGTCTCTGTTAACATTTTATAAGGCTTATACATCAAATAAGCATACGCAATTTTATCACTTCGCCCAACTCTACCTCGCAATTGATATAATTGACTTAAACCAAAATTATCTGCATCAATAACCACTAAAGTATTGACATTAGGAATATCTATTCCCGTTTCAATTATAGTTGTACAAATTAATACATCATATTCGCCATCGACAAATGCAGATACAATATTCTCCAGTTCATTCTTATCCATCTGTCCATGAGCTATAACTACACGAGCTTCAGGAACTAACATTTGAATCTTTGTCATCATATCAACAATACTGTTAACTTTATTATACAAAATGAAAACTTGTCCATCCCTTGCTAATTCTTTATATATTGCATCCTTAATAATCACATCATTTTCTTCTAACACATAAGTTTGTACTGGATATCTGTTAACTGGTGGCGTATCGATAATCGATAAATCTCTTAATCCACTCATTGCCATCTTTAAAGTTCTTGGTATCGGGGTTGCCGATAAAGTTAAGACATTTATATCATTTTTTAACTCTTTTATCTTTTCCTTGTGAGTAACTCCAAAGCGCTGTTCTTCATCAATTATTAACAAACCTAGATTTTTATATTTAATTTTATCATTCAACAACTTATGAGTCCCAAAAACTATATCTATTTTTCCCTCATTTAAAGAAGAAATAATTCTATTAACCTCTTTAGTACTAGTAAATCTGTTTAACAATGCTATATTGAATGGAAAGTCTTTAAATCTTTCTAACGCATTTAAATATTGTTGGCGTGAAAGAAGGGTTGTCGGACATAAATAAGCTACCTGATAACCATTCATAATCGTCTTAAAGATTGCTCTAAAAGCTACTTCTGTCTTGCCAAAACCTACATCGCCACACAACAAACGATCCATTGGAACATATGATTTCAAATCCGCATCAATCTCTTTAATACATTTTAATTGATCACTAGTTTCATTATATTCAAAATTTGCTCCAAATATTAATTCTTCTTCATAATCCTTATACTTTATTCCCTGTATATTACTTCTCGCTGCATAAAGTTTAATCAATTCATCCGAAATATCTTTTATTTTATTTCTTACGCGCATCTTTGTCTTCGCCCATGTCGCCGAATTCAACTTGTTAATCTTTGGAGCCGTGCCATTGGCATCAGCATATTTATATATACTTGAAATTTTTTCCACAGGAACATATACTTTATCATTGCCTAAATAGCTTATCATAATATAGTCTCTTACCATTCCTGCTTTTTCAATGGCTTTAATTCCTCCGTATATACCTATACCATGCAAAGAATGAACGACATAATCGCCAATTTTAATATCATCAAAACTCTTAATCTTACTTCCCATTTTATAGGAATTTTTGTAATTATTTATAACTTTAATATCTTCAATATCATATTCAGAAATAAATATATATTTATCAATAATAAAACCTTCATTTATTTTTTTCTTAATGACATTTATATCTTTGAAGACAATCTCATCGGAATGAATATTCGAAAACAATTCCTTTATTCTTTCAACTTGTTTATCTTTTGAAAGACATAAAATAATCGTATTTTTCCCTATATTATCCAAACAAAAGCTTTTAAGTTTATCATAATCCCCCTTAAATTTTAATAAATCTCTAGAATTGTAATTATCGGCATCCGGCAAATTGTTTATCGTTTCAATCTTTATATAATTATTTACCACAATCTCATCATACTTAAACATATATTTCGTATTATCTGGTAAATCCTTAGAATAAATATATTCTCTAATATCATCTTGAATCTTTTTATAAGTATTAAGTATTTGTTGTTCATCGACAAAAAAGACAAAGGGATTTTTCAAATATTCAACTAAAGAACTCTTGTTCTCTGTCTCAACTTCTTCAAAAGGTAAAATAGTAAAACTCTCGATATCATTTATGGAAAGTTGCGAATCCTCACTAAAATAGCGAATAGATTCTATCTCATCACCAAAAAATTCAATGCGAATTGGGTGTTCTGATTCTATTGGGAAAATATCAATGATAAAACCACGAACAGCATACTCTCCCGTAGTTGATACTAAAGAGTCTCTATGATAGCCCAAGAAATCTAACTTTTCCAATAATTCATTTCGATTTATCTCTTCATTTCTAGTTATTTGTATGTTAAATTTATCGACTTTTGAATAGGCGGGAAGATATCGCAAATAGCCCATTAAATTAGTAACAATAATGCTCTTCTTTCTTGTCTTTACTTGCTCTAAAGTTTCCAATCTTCTAACCTTTAAATCGGGAGAAATAGCAATAGCTACCGATGCCAAAAAATCATCCATCGGAAAAAGACATACATCATCTGTGTATGTTTTTAATTTCTGAAAAATTTTATTAGCTTCATACAAAGTATGGGATAATATTAAGACATTATCATCATGATTAAGATAATATTGATAGTAATACAAAATATTTAATTCATTAGTCAATCCACAAACTGTTGCATGATTCTCATATTTAAATATTGAATTGAGAATATCATTCATTATATCACCTAATTATATTTATTCATTAGTAAATTTATATCCTTATAGTTAAAACTCTCTATTATTTTATTTATCGTCGAAAAATTTTGTCTAATCAAATCCAAATCATTCTTGGAAAATGCCCCTAGAACATAATCTTTGGTATCCATATTTTTATTATTTGATACCCCTATTTTAATTCTAGCAAAGGCATCTGTTTTTAAACAGGCAATTATATCTTTTATTCCATTATGACCACCAGATGAGGAATTTATCTTAATTCTTAACTTGCCAAGTTCCAAGTCCAAATCATCTTGAATAATAAGAATATCTTCGAATGTTATTTTAAAATAATCAGCATATTTTTTTACAACACCACCAGATAAATTCATATAACTTTGAGGCTTTAAGAATATATATTTTTCTCCACCAACAGTCGTTTGATAGTATAATCCATTAAATTTACTTGACCATTTAACTTCTCCCAAATATGCGTCTAATACCATAAAACCAATATTATGGCGAGTGTTGGCATATTCTTTGCCAGGATTTCCTAAACCAACTATTAATTTCATATTAATCCCTCCTAAAGATATTTTTATAAGTATTGTGTTCTCTTAAAAATAATGGTTGATTTATTTTTACATAATCTTCACCATTATATATGGCTTCAATTAAAATAAAACAACAATCACTTTTTACATCATCATATACCATTTGCACTTTTTTTACACCAAACCTATATTTTTTCATAGCATTTATTACATCTGCTAAACGAACAGCTTGATGCACCAAATAAAAATATCCTTTGTTTTTTAACAATCTTGAAGCACAATAAAGAACTTCATCTAAATCTATTGTTATTTCATGCCTTGCAATTGCCTTTATTTCATTATCGTTTAATATCTTCATATCCGTTTTTTTAAAATATGGAGGATTACACGTAACAATATCATATTTTGTATTTTCTGAAGAAATATACTCTTTAACATCCATGTTAATAAGTCTTATATTTTTAACATTGTTATAATCAATTGATTGTCTTCCTAAATCATAAATATCTTTCTGTATCTCTACTCCCACAATATCTATATTATCTCCATATTTCGTATTCAAAATTAGGGGAATTGGCGCGTTACCGGAACACATATCTAATATTTTCTTGTGTCCCTTTTTTACATCGACAAATTCAGCAAGCAAAACTGAATCAATTGAAAATTTAAAATAGTCTTTATTTTGAAAAATTTTATAACCATAGTCAAATAAATCATTAAGTTCATTATTCGACCTCATATTCATGTCTATCTCCTTTTATATCCACGGTATACTTTTTATTTAGTATATCAAGAGCCACAACTTTTCCTTCTCCATCTGGTGTTTTAATCATTGAATTCATCTTAGGCAATTCCTTACGATGAGCTGAATAAACTTCATCTTCATAAGAAAGACAACACAAAAGTCTTCCACAGCATCCATTTATCTTCGTTGGATTAAGGGAAATCCCCTGATTTTTTGCCATATTAATACTGATAGTTTCCATTCCAGATAAAAATGCTGAGCAACATAATTGGCGACCACACATACCTATACCGCCAATCTCTTTCGAATTATCCCTAACACCCATCTGATGTAGTTCAATTCGTGTTTTAAATTTAGCTGCAATCTCCTTAACTATATTTCTAAAATCTATCCTCTCATCTGCAACAAAATTAAATGTTAACTGTTTTCTATCGAGCGTAAAACTTGCATCGACAAAGCGCATTTCCAATTTATTCTTTTCTGCTACCTCTCGCGCAAATAGCAAAGCCTCATGTGCTTCCTTAGTATTGCGCATATAAGTACTATAATCCTTTTTTGTAGACAATCTAAGAACTGTTTTCATCTTATTTATATCAAAAGTCTTATATTCCGATACTAAAGGTTCACATACCTTGGCAAATTGTTCACCCTTTTCCGTATCTACAACAACTGTCACATTTTTATTTAACTTCAGTTCATCTTCATACTTAAAATAATACGCTTTGCCATTTTCCTTAAATTTAACGCTGCAAACTTTCATAAAATCACTCCCAACGGATAAACAATTTGTTAATAAATAGTTCTTTATTAACATTAATTTTAAAATCATTGATGATATTATCTAATAAATTTATTCTTTTTACAATCTTTTTTACTTCGTTTGTTTCAATAATGTCCAATAAATTATTAACAAATTCATACTCACTATATTTTCCAACAGTTACGTTCTCAAATTTTATAGTATATATTTTACTTATTAGCTTCAGAATTGCCTCAATTTCGAAACGTTCCTTTTTCGCAAAAGCCTTTGATTCGCTCATAAGCACATATTTTGGAGAATCATTTAACATTTTAATTAACTGAGTAGCATAATCATAATAAGTGCCATATTCATCTTCCGTTATTTCCAATATATCTAAAATACTGTTTGCACCAAATCGATAATTAAATATTTCACATCTACTCTTTATTGTTGGCAAAATCGCTGAAAGTTTATCAGTAATATAAAAGCCAATTATTTTTCCCTCAGGTTCTTCTAAAAACTTCAACATCTTATTAGCAGTTGCATCATTCATCTTATCCGCATTAACAATTACATACGTTGAATATTTATTAATTGATGGTTTCATTGAAAATTTATGAATAATTTCTAAAACTTGATCCTTTTTTATCTCTTTTCCATCGGGAAAAACCGATATAACATCCGGATTAGTTTTCTTATCTATTGTATTACATATATTACAATCACAGTTATCAGCTGATCCCGTATCACAATTGATTTTCTTAATAATATCTAGACAGTCCTGATAGCATCTATCGACATTATTTGTCACAAACAAAAAAGCATGAGAATTTTTTTCCTCACTAAAAGATTTTATTATAAGCTTTTTCATTTCTTCACTATTCATATCTCACCTACAAATACTTTATAACAATTAAGCAATAAGTTATCAATCCTGGTAAACCCAAAAAGGAAATAATTATCAAGCCTAAAATACTAATTGGAACCATGATATCAAAATTAACTGTGAAAAGATTAACTGTATATAAACTTACAAATGCGAATATTAAATTCATCATTACTTTTTTTAATTTAAACAATATTATCACCATTACATAATATTATAAAAATAAACAATCTATGAAATTTCTTTTCTATCTAATAAAGCTCTATCTAAGGTTATAGAATCTAAATAATCAATTTCTACACCCATCGGAATTCCATAAGACAATCTCGAAACTTTTATTTTCTTATTTTCAAATAATTTCTTAATGTATAAAGTTGTTGTCTCTCCTTCAATTGATGGTTTCAATGCCAAGATAATTTCTGTATCTTTATCGGATTCGTCTATTCTACTCATTAAAGACGAAATATTTATATCCTCAGGGTACACGCCATCAATTGGCGATATAAGACCATTAAGAACATGATACTTTCCTTGAAAAGATCCTGATTTTTCAAACATAAAGACACTTTTATAATCTTCAACAACACATATAAGGTTATTCTTGCGACCAGAATCATCACAAATAGAACAAATCTCTCGATCAGTCAAATGTCCACAAATCTTACAGCGATGTAATTGTTTTTTGCACTCTTGAATATTGTGAACAAAATTTGCAATATCTTCTTCACTTAATTCCAAAACCGCCAAAGCATATCTCTCTGCACTTTTTTCACCAATCCCTGGCAACTTTTTAAACGAGCTAATAGAATCATTAAGTACTGCTGGGTATAACATACTACATCAATCCGCCTAATTTAGCATACATTCCCAATTTAGCTTCAATATCTGCTTCAATTTTCGAAACGGCATCGTTGAAGGCGATTTTTATCATATCCTCTAACATTTCTAAATCTTCAACTTCTAAACTTTCTTTATTCTTTATAGTAATACTTTTTATTTTTTTTGATCCATATAATATAATATCAACCAATTGAGAATGTCCTTCATATTCACTATTATTGATCTCCTGTTGTTTCTTTTCAATATCCTTTTGCATTCTTTGAGCTTGCGCCATTATATTATTCATATTCATATTTTCTTTCTCCTTTATTCTATATTCAATTTATCATTACCAAATATATCTTCAGCCAACTTAACTGAATTGGTATTATTATCTATATAATCAGTTTCATCCATTATAGTAAACTTTTTATCCTTAGTGTAATTCTTCATAAATAAATCCCAATCGTCTTTGGTAATAAAGATAAATTTGTAATTCGTATTATATAAACTATTAAATTTACTCTCCAAATCATACAATTTTGAGTTACCAACAACCTTTATGCTTTCGGATGATGTCAAAAAAATTATATTAGATGGAGATGCAACTTGTAAAGTAGAACTCTTCATAATAGAAAAGAATTCTGTCAAATTATTATCTTTTACATAAGTTGAAAATTTTTTCCAAGCCTCGCCAGCTTTTAACTTTTCATCCTTATTCGCGTCAACAAAAGTATTGTTAACACGTATATCTTGAAACTCTTTACATATCTTATAAACCTGTGAAGAATTATCTTTAATCATTTGGTTAACGTCAATTTTTACATCAGACAAAATTATTTCCCGGGAAATAATTTGATTAATATCGCGATTAGAAATTTGATTATCTTCATCGTTTATAAATGATATTAATTCTAGTTCCAACAACAAATATCCATTGGAGTTATAATTAATTTTATTTAGCAAATTATTTAAAGAATCAATTAATTTTTTCAATTGTCTAAAAGCATTATTGCTGACATTCTCTCTCTTCATCTTAACTGCTTTTTCAATAAAATTATCCAATAATTTATCTATTAAAACCTTAATATCAATTCCAGACTCTTTAATTTTTCCAACTATTGCCACCAAATCATCCAGATTATTCTTAAGAATCGCCTTATATAATAAATCTATATCATCGGCCGTAACAGTACCATAGTTATTTTTTAACACATCTAAAGTCACTTTATCTGAAACCTTTGATAACTGATCTAAAATACTTAAAGCATCTCTCATACATCCATCTGATAAATAAGATATTTCATGAAGAGCTTCCTCTTCATATTCTATTTGTTCCTTTGAGCAAATATCAGAGAGATTTTGATAAATTAAATTTCTATCTATTCTTTGAAAATCAAATCTCTGGCACCTTGATAGCACCGTGATTGGAACTTTTTGTATTTCCGTTGTAGCTAATATAAATATAACATTTGCTGGAGGCTCTTCCAACGTTTTAAGAAAAGCATTCCAGGCTGAAGATGACAGCATATGTACCTCATCTATAATATATATTTTATACTTGCTATTAGTCGGTGCAATTCCGACGTTTTCAATCATATCGCGAATATATTCAACGCCATTATTACTGGCAGCATCCATTTCAATAATATCTGGACTAGTATTAAAGTTTATACAATTATCGCATTCTCCACAAGAAATACCATCTTTTTGATTCAAGCAATTAATGGCACGAGCAAATATCTTCGCCGAACTAGTTTTACCAGTTCCTCTTGGCCCTGTAAAAATATAAGCATGTGCTATTTTGTTATTTATTATGGAATTTTGAAGAATCTTTTTAATATGTTCTTGACCAACCAACTCATTAAAATTTGTTGGTCTATATTTACGATACAATACCTTGTAGCCCATAATATCACCTAACTAAATTATATCATATTAATCGCTATCTTTTACAGTTTAATTTAAAAAAATTACTCAACAAATTCCTATAATCTTCGATTATTGACTTACTATCTATCTCAGTTATTAACCGTACATTTGTTTTATAATATGTTTTTTTACTTTTTTCTCTTGTTAATAAGTAATATACATTGTTAATTCTAGATTCTTTTATAACTTCCATACACATACTACAAGGTTCCAAAGTAACATAAAGATCACAATCTGACAATCGCCAATCCTTAAGTTTCCTAGCAGCTTTTTTTATAGCTATTATTTCAGCATGGCTAGTAACATCATTATTTTTAATTCTAAGATTATGAGCTTTAGATATTATTTTATTATTTCTAACGACAATTGCTCCGATTGGAACTTCTTTCTTTTTTGACGCCTTTGTAGCCTCTTTTATAATTGCATCGACATAAATGTTCATAACTTCACCTCATAAAAAAAGTGCACACGGATAGAGGTTAATATGGCTGCTGTCTTCCAACTCTGACCAGTTTATAACATATTCGTTGCACAAATAGATTATACCATATATCATATTAATTTCAATTATAAATGTTAATAAGTATCTTATTTTTCTATTGTTGATAACTAATATACATATTTTTGTGCTAAAGCTCTTTTTCTTATGTTTCACGTAAAACATAAGAATTTCCATTATAAAATTTTTGAATAACAAAATATATATTAAATTTAGCATATAAAACCTTCAAATACTGGTATATTGTTAATTAAAGTACAAGCAAATACGTATATTTTTTTAAATGAACTCATCTTTTTTGATTTTTTCTATGTTTCACGTGAAACATACCAATAATTTTTATAGCAAATAAAACAATAAGAGGTATTAATTTATTTTAATTAAAATTCAAATCGTATAATATATAAATTTATTAACAATCTAATGTTTCACGTGAAACATTCAAAAAAGAGAACTAATTGTTCTCCTTTTCCATTTCCGTTGATTGAGTATTCTCTGTTGATAAAATTTCATTGTTAATAACTTCAGAATCCGAGTCATCTACGTTTTCACTATCATCTTCAGCTTGTTTTTCCACAATGCTTACGGTAGAAACATACTGATTGTCCTTAAGATTAATAAGTTTTACACCCTGTGTAACGCGGCCTAATTGTGAAATTTGCTCAATTGGTAATCTAATAAGCATACCACTATCAGTAATAATCAATAAGTCGTGATCAGCTGTTACAATCTTATGAGAAATCATATCACCATTCTTATCAGTAATATTTAGTGCCTTAACACCTTTACTTCCACGCTTAGTCATACGATACTCACTAATAAGTGTCTTCTTTCCATAACCATTTCTCGTAACAACCAATAAATTATCATCTAATTTGCCAACTTCCATACCAATACATTCTGCACTATCAAGAGTAATTCCCTTAACACCAGAAGCTGTTCTTCCCATCGGTCTGATTTCATCTTCGTTAAACACTACCATTCTTCCAGATGACGATCCTAATATAACTATTGAATCTCCTGTTGATAACTTAACATCTATCAACTCATCATCATCTTTCAAGCCAATAGCAATCTTTCCTGAATTTCTAATGTTAATAAATTCTTCAATAGGAGTTTTCTTAACCAAACCGCTTCGCGTAGCAAATGTAATATATTTAAATGGATTTTCATTCTCATCACTATTTGGTGTAACCTTAATAACAGAACTAATTTTCTCATCTTTTTCAATTGGTATCAAATTAATAATAGGTAATCCCTTAGATTGACGACTGTATAACGGAATTTCGTATCCTCTTACGCGGTATACCTTACCTTTAGTAGTAAAGAATAATACATCATCATGAGTTTTGCAATTAATCAAGTATTTAACGTAATCTTCTTCATTAATCGACATTCCTTTTACACCTACACCACCTCTGTGTTGAGATCTATAAGTATCAGAATTCAATCTCTTTATATATCCTTTATCAGTTAAAGACACAATAATATCCTCTACTGGTATTAAGGACTCATCCTCAATATAGTCAATAGCAGTCATATCAATAGATGTTCTACGTTCATCACCATATTTACGCTTAATTTCAAGCATTTCTTCTTTTATAATGTTCAAAACTTTTTCGTTTGAAGCTAATATTGATTTTAATTCATCTATTTCCTTCATCAATTCATTCAATTCAGTATCTATTTTCTCGCGTTCTAAGCCAGTTAATCTTCTTAAACGCATCTCTAAGATACTATTAGCTTGAATTTCTGATAAACCAAATCTGCTCATTAGTTTCGCTCTAGCATCATCATCATCATCTGCACCACGTATAATTGAAACAACTTCATCTATGTGATCCAAGGCAATTTGTAATCCTTGTAAAATATGAACTCTTGCCTCATCTTGCGCCAAATCATACTTGGTTCTTCTAATAATAACTTCCTTTTGATGATCTATATACTTCGAAATAATATCTTTTAATCCCAAAGTTCTAGGAATACCATTATCCAACATAAGGAAGATAATTCCATAACTAATTTGGAAATTAGTATGTTTATATAAATTGTTCAAAACTACTTGAGGATTTGCATCCTTCTTTAGAGTTATTGTAATCTTTATTCCATTTTTCAAATCTGTATGATAATCTGAAATTCCTTCAATTACCTTATTATGAACTAATTCAGCAACTTTATTCTTAAGTTCATAAGTATTTGTACCATATGGCACTTCTGTAATAACAATATTGCTATGATTTGCATGTTCTTCGATTTCTGCACGACTTCGAATAGTAATACTTCCTCTACCCGTTTCATAAGCCTGCCTAATACCTTTATTTCCTAGAATTATACCACCTGTAGGAAAATCTGGCCCTTTAATTATCTTCATTAAATCATCAGTTGTAATCTCAGGATTATCTATAAAAGCCACACATCCATCAATTACTTCTCCCAAGTTATGTGGAGGAATGTTAGTTGCCATACCAACAGCAATACCCATTGTTCCATTTACTAAAATATTTGGATAACGTGATGGTAAAACATGCGGTTCTTTCTTTGTAACATCAAAATTATCATCCATATCAACAGTATCTTTGCGAATATCCCTCAACATTTCCAATGAAAGCTTTGCCAAACGTGATTCTGTATAACGCATTGCTGCTGCTCCATCACCTTCGATATTACCAAAGTTACCATGGCCATCCACCAATGTATATCTTTGGCTAAAATCTTGAGCCATACGTACCATTGCTTCATAAATTGACGAATCACCGTGAGGATGGTACGTACCCATAACAGCTCCAACTGTAGTAGCCGACTTACGATGCGGCTTATCAGGAGTAAGTCCCGACTCAAACATCGTCCATAGAATACGACGGTTAACTGGTTTTAAGCCATCTCTTAAATCTGGTAAAGCACGTGCCGTAATTACACTCATTGAGTAATCAAGGAATGAATCACTTATCTCACTAACAATATTATTTTCCGTTAAACTATCTCTTTCGTGAAAAGTTCCTCCGAACTCTCCTCCATCTTCTGTATCATCAGAAACTTCTTCAGTATCAATAACTTCTTCGTTCTCTGTTTCTTCAAGATTCAAATCTTTTTCTTCATCTGTCATTCAAGCACCTCCTAAACATCGATATTTTGGGCATATCCAGCATTAACCTCGATAAATTCTCTTCTTGGTCCAACTTCATCACCCATTAATTTTTCAAAAATTGCATCGGCAGCAACACAATCGTCCACTGTAATTTTCTTTAAAACTCTCTTTTCAATATCCATTGTTGTATCATTTAGCTCATCAGCATCCATTTCACCAAGACCTTTCATACGAACAATCTCAGCACGAGAACGTACATTCTCTGGTAAATTGTTTAAATATGCATCCTTTTCTGGTTCTGTTAACACATATTTTCTCGTTTTACCATGAGAAATTCTAAACAATGGTGGTTGTGCAGCATAAACATGGCCGGCTTGAACAATTGGCTTAAAGAAGCGATAAAATAATGTTAATAAAAGTACACGAATATGGGCGCCGTCCACATCAGCATCGGTCATAATAATAATTTTGTCATATCTCAACTTTGACAAATCAAATTCTTCGCCAATACCTGTACCAAACGCAGTAATAATCGTTCTTATTTCTTCATTTCCTAAAGCTCTATCTAATCTTGCCTTCTCAACGTTCAAAATTTTTCCTCTTAAAGGTAAGATAGCCTGAGTCATAGAATCTCTTCCCAATTTAGCACTTCCACCTGCACTATCTCCCTCAACTATAAATATTTCGGAAACTTTTGGATCTTTACTTTTACAATCCGATAATTTTCCAAAGAAATTAGTAGTTGCCAAATCACTTTTACGAGTAATTTCACGAGCCTTCTTTGCTGCATTACGTGCACGACAAGCCAACATAGCTTTATTTATTATAATTCTTGCCTCATCGGGATTTTCCATTAAAAATCTTTCGAATCCTGAAGAAAAGACATCATCAGCCAATTTTCTAACTTCGGAATTCCCCAATCTTCCCTTAGTCTGACCTTCAAACTGAGGATTTGGGTGCTTACAAGAAATAATCATGGTTAATCCCTCTTTAACATCATCTCCAGTTAAAGAATCGTCCTTTTCTTTTAGCAATCCATTTTTACGAGCATAACTATTAATAACTCTGGTTAAAGCTCTCTTAACACCATCTTCATGAGTTCCGCCATCGTGCGTATTGATATTATTGACGAAAGAATAAATATTATCATTATAGCCGGTATTATATTGCATAGCTACTTCAAACATTACATCGTCTTCTTCGCCCTCAAAATATATAACATTCTCATGAATCGGAGTTTTTCCCTGATTGATGTATCTAACATATTCACGAATTCCGCCTTCATAAAGGAATGTCTCTCCTGTTGTATCTTCATCATCACGATCATCTCTTATAGTTAAAGATAATCCCCTATTTAAGAAGGCAAGTTCTCTAACTCTTGTCTTTAAAGTATCAAAGTCATAGATATCCGTATCAAATATATCAGGATCTGGTTTAAAACTTACTACTGTACCTGTACGATGGGCTTCACATTCACCCACAACACTCAAGGGTTCAACAGTATGGCCTCCATTTTCAAATCTAATATAGTTAATCTTAGAATCTTTGTAAACTCGAACTTCTAACCACTTACTTAAGGCATTAACAACACTAGCACCAACACCGTGAAGTCCACCGGAGACTTTATATCCGCCACCGCCAAACTTACCACCAGCATGCAATACAGTATAGACTGTTTCTACTGTTGATATCTTAGTTTTAGGATGTACTTCCGTTGGAATTCCACGTCCATCATCCTTAACTGTGATAGAATTATCCTTATTAATTACTACCTCAATGTTTTTACAATACCCAGCCAAGGCCTCATCAATTGCATTATCGACAATTTCCCAAACCAAATGATGTAATCCCTTAACATCCGTAGTTCCGATGTACATACCAGGTCTTTTTCTAACTGCTTCTAATCCTTCAAGAACTTGAATATCGGAGGCATCATAATGTGTATTTTCTTCTGTCATTTCAGTCATCCCTTTCTGTAACAATACCATCATTAACTTCAAATATCTTACTATTATTTTTTAATATATTCCCTACTTTATTTAACTCTGTAGTTGTAATAAATGTTTGAATATCATCATTAATAAAAGTCAATATATTGCTTATCTTTTCTTCATCCAATTCACTAAATAAGTCATCTAAAATCAATATCGGAGTAACATCTTTCTTATCTCTAAAAATATCTATTTCTCCCATTTTTAAAGATATAATCGCGTTCTTTTGCTCCCCTTCTGATCCAAAATCTCTCAAATTATTGTCATCCAAGATAAATTCGTAATCATCGCGGTGAATTCCCACATTCGTTTTTCCCAATATGACATCGCGGTCTTTCTCTTTTTTATAAGTTTTTATTAGATTATCTTTCGATTTATCATTAAAATCAGACTTATAAACTAGTTTTAAACCATGATGTCCAGTAATTTTATAATAATTATTTTCAATATACTTATTTAAATCATCGATAAATTCACTTCTAAATTTATGAACTTTTAAGCCGAGTTCGATTAATTGATCTGTTAAAATATTCAAATAATCCAAAGGAGCATTACCATTGACATATAAAGTCTTTAAAAAAGCATTTCTTTGCTTTAAAACTTTATTGTAATAAGTTAATATCTTTAAATAATCATTACTAAATTGCGATAATTCAATATTAATTAACTTTCTTCTGGTATTTGGTGTATCCTTAATCAATTTAAGATCTTCAGAAGTAAATAGAACAATATTAATATTTGATAAATAATCTGTTAAGCGATCGACATTGTTATTATTAATTTTAACTTTTTTTTCATTACTTTTAATAATTACCTTATAGTTATTAGAATATTTATCTTCTATTTTTCCTTCAACTCTTGCTAAATCACAGTTTTTTCTTATTACTACGTCTTCTCTAGACCCTCGAAAAGACTTTGTTAATGCCAAACAATATATTGCTTCGACAATATTTGTCTTCCCCATCCCGTTCTGACCAATAATAATATTTTTTGAAGGATTAAAATCAATATCTAATTTTTCATAATTGCGAAAATTAAGCAATTTTAAATTTAATATTTTCATTTTAACCCCCTTTATTTCAATTTTGAGTGATTTTTTGATTTTCGTGTACACCTATACACATATTAATTATATCACAATTTAAAGGGTAAAAAAAGAAAATAATAATATTTTCTCATATATTTTGCTTAATTTTATTGGCTAAACAACTTGCCTTTAAAAATTGATTTTTAAATACATTATAGGAAACTGACATTTCTAATAGTAAGCCATTATCAAATCTAACAAAAGTATTATCATTTTCATGATTTTGATAAAATTCAACAACATGATTTAAAGCTATCCATTCCGTTTTCTCCGAATATGCTGACTTTGTAGGAAAGATTATAACATTATCAGATTCTTGGACAATTATAGGAACTTTATACATATATCCCGTAATTTCCTTTGATCCAGCTACTCTTCCATCAAAAGAACTTCCAAAAACATAACAGCTTCTTCTAACTATAGACAAAGGTGCCTTATTAATAATCACTTGTTTTCCTAACTCATACACTATTGATTGCCTTTCATTTAATGGTGTAATTACTACTGTTTTTCGATTAATTATATAACAATTCATAAAATATCTCCTTTTTTTAGTTGCCTAGCCTATCATAAATTATCATGAATATTTGTCGAATTATGGTATGATTGTTAAAAAGTTATAATTTATCAACAAAAAAAGAGGTTTTTCCCTCTTTTAGTATGTTTTTATTGGTAAAATCAATTGAATTAATGATTCATCATTTGCTGATTTCAATACTATTGGTTTAGAATCCGTATTCATAAATATGATAATTGCTTCATCTTCAAAAGTTCTCAAGGCATCCATCATATATTTTGCGCTAAATGATATTGATATTTCATCACTTACATTTCTATCTACTTTTATGCGATCTTCCACTTTTCCAATTTCTGATGCATAAGAACTAATACATAATTCATTATCTTTAGCATCCATTTTAACAATATTCTTATCTTTACTTTGTGTTAAAAGAGCTGCTCTATCTATAGATGCATAATATTCATTTAGATTTGCATTAATAATATGAATAAAATCATTTGGTATAAAATTTGTCGTATTTGGATAACTTCCATTTAATAAATTAGATTGAAATAATATATCCATATATTTAAACATTATCTTATTATTAAAGATATGTATCTCTACATCCTTTTCCTCATCTTGAATAATCTTGTCTAATTCATTGATATTCTTTCCTGGTATAACGATATCAACTGTATCATTATATGGTTCTTCTAACATTATTGTCTTTTTAGCTAATCTATAGGAATCAGTTGCAACACACTCTAATACATTGCCATTTACTTTAACATTTATACCAGTTAATAAAGGTCTTGATTCTTGAGTTGAGATGGCAAAGATGGTTTGCTTTATCATTTTCTTTAAATCTCCTGCTTTTAAAGTAACATGCGTCTCATTATATTCTAAATCTATTTGTGGATAATCTAAACTATTTAAACAATTAAGGTTATATTGACTTGAATCAGTATAGATAACAATTTTTAAATTATCTACAACTTCAAAATTAATAATATCACTTGGCATCTTCTTTATAATATCTAGTATATACTTACTTTGAATAATTATTGTTCCTTCATTTTCTATCTTTTCGATTTTCTCACTAGGAATAAATGCCTTGATCGTTAAATCTGAATCACTAGCAGTTAAATAAAGTCCTGTATTATTCAATTCAAATTTAATACCATTTAATATGGGAATTATATTTCTAGGTGAAATTGCTTTACTTACATTTGTTAATTGTTCTAATATTATATTCTTTTTAATTGAAAATTTCATTTAAAATCCTTCTTTCTTTTTTATTATTTATTAAGTTATTGTTATTATTGGCGTTGATATTGTTGAAAAGTGTCGTTTTATCAATAAAATGGGCTTTTTTTAGCCAATCTTTTTAAGATATCTTGTTAATAAATGTCGAATAATTAACATTAGTTATTTATTTTGGCTTTTATTTCAATTATTTGACTTTTCAAATTATCATTATTTTTCATTTCATCTTCTATCTTATCGCAAGCATGTATTACAGTTGCGTGGTTCCGGTTAAATTCCAACCCTATTCTTTCTATTGTCTCCTCTGTTGTCATCTTACAGATATACATAGCTATCTGTCTAGCATTATTAATATCCGCTGTTCTTTTCTTACTTTTAAGATTTTCTACTGTCAGATTGAAGTACTCTGCTACAGCTTTCTGCACTTTGGCAACACTATTGGTAATATAAAGCGATGATCCAAAGTAATCTTTAAGATTCTCTTGAGCAAATTCTAAATTAATCTCTTTAGGCAGATACATCGATGTTAATATTAATAATCTATTCACTATACCCTCTAGATGACGGACATCATTCTCACAGTTATTAGCAATATAATCTAAAACTTCTGGTTTTATCAAAGTGCTAACCTCCGTGCCTAACATCTTATTTTTTAATATATTAACTTTTAATTCATAATCGGGAGGCATAATATTTGCCTGTAATCCCCATGCAAATCTTGTTTTTAAACGATCTTCCAAATATTTCATATCATCTGGTGAACTATCGGAGCTTATTACTATTTGTTTTCCCTTATCATGAAGGCTATTAAAGGTATTAAAGAACTCTATCTGCGATTGACTTGCCGTTCTAAACAACTGAATATCATCGATTATTAAAACATCTATATTTCTATATTTATCTTTAAAATGCTGAATTAAATCAAGATTATCTTCCCCTTTTCTATTAATTTGGGTAAAATCATTGATAAATTCTTCACTCCGTACATATAAAACGGATTTATTAGATGTTTCTTTTATAAAATTTCCAATCGCATGCATTAAATGCGTCTTTCCCAATCCCGATTTACCATATATAAATAAAGGATTATATAACTTGCCCGGTTGTTCTGCAACACTGAGTGCCACTGTTTGAGCAAATCTATTTGAATCACCTACTATGAAATTTTCAAAAGTATATTTTTGATTGAGATTACTTACTGTATCTTTAAATTTCGGTAATTCGTTATTATCCACCAGATCTAATTCTTCTGGCTGTGTATCTTTCTCTTTTTTTAAATCATGATTTTTTAAAAAATGTATATAAGTGTTTGT